>Ga0265297_10000156_pt1 | contig 224826 bp, 441 predicted proteins | sample Munlanlwell13791_FD_192502 | JGI IMG/M metagenome (GOLD analysis project Ga0265297, IMG submission 192502) | Leachate microbial communities from a municipal landfill in Southern Ontario, Canada - Leachate well 137-91 | ecosystem: Engineered > Solid waste > Landfill > Unclassified | place...
ATAGAAACAAGATCACTAACAACACCGTCACAGCGAACGATTCCAACACTGCGAACCCCCAAGGTGGCGTGTATATCGACGCGGACAGCGATTATAACATAGTATCCTCTAATTCTATCACAAATAACAACAACATTGGCATAGGAAGCACTTATGGAGTCTATATCGCAAACGCGAACTGCGGCAATAATGTTATTTCTGATAATGTAAGTACGGGAAACGACTATACATATCTAGACTTGGGAACTCAAACTGATATCGTATATTATTGCTCAACTATAACTGATATTTCCGACGCAATAACCTCTATAGGCGCAAACGCGGGAAAGATTATTATAGAAATAGGTAATTATACTTTATCTTCAATATTCACGATTGCTGGAGGGGGAAGCTACGATATAGAAGGTCAGGGCGAAGGAACTGTATTAATATCAGGAGACTATGGAGCGTTCTCTATCACAAGCGCAAGCTTTTGTAGCATTAAGAACTTAAAGATAGATGGAAGTGGAACAACTACTGCTGCTAGGAACATAATATCAGTTAGTGAAGGAGCTGATAGCCCTGTATATATTAATAGAGTTCATGTTATTGGAGGTTCCACAAAAGGAAGGTGTATTTATATATCTTCTAATAGTACGGAAGTTAGTAATTGTATTCTTGCAGAAGCTGTATATGGAATATATATAGATACGGCAGATAATTGCAAAATTCAAACAAATAATATTTCAGCAATTGATTCATTTGGAATATTTGTAACTGGTTCTTCAACTAAAACAATAATTAATAGTAATGATCTAACTGATTGTGGAACTTATGGAATCCATATTGATACTGGTTGCACAAATACTGTTATAAGTAATAATAAAATATTATCATGTGTTTATGGAACATATTTTAATCTGAATTCTACTGGGTGTCTTGTTACAGGAAATGTTTTTGGATCAAACACAACTACGGGTATATATTTAGCTACAGCAGGAAATATTTGTATGACGGGAAATAATTTTTATAACAATAACACTGGAATATATGTATCTGATGGTTCGTATGTTATCTCTGGAAATGTATTCCAAATGAATATAAGTGGTGTTGTTACTAATACATTTGGCATACAAATAGCTATAGGATGCGGAACAATTAGTGGTAATTATATTATGTTTGATGGTGATCCTGTTAGCGCTGACGATTTATATGGAATCAAAATAGATGGAGGAATTCTAAATACTGTATCAGGTAATGTTATTTATAGTATTTCAAATACTGGTGTAGGTACAGGATATGGCGTGCGTATCACTGGTGGTTCTCTGGCAACTGTAGTTGGAAATACAATGTATGACTGTGATACAGAATTTAGCGACGCTGGAGCAAATACGCTTTATAAAACAGCATCACATAACGATCCATATAATAATATTGCGTAAAGGTAAAAATATGGTTGAAATAGAAGAAATAAGACGACAATTACGAGACTTATGTATTATCTCGTTAGAAGCGCTTCCATCTCAAGCACAGCGAAGATTAGACATAGTAATGAAAGACGATACGAATTGTGATGTAATTAAAGAATACGCAGACGACCTTTCCCATCAGATTAACACGATTCAATCCGTCTGTAAAGATGTTATTGACAATAAACAAGTTGACGAAACGCTCCATGTAGTTAAAACCATAAAAAAAGATATTTATCTCTATTGTAAAGACGAAGAATAACTTATGTTTCGTTCTCTTTTTTATTTCTTTCTTTTATATCCACGATCACATAGAGGATCATGAAAACTAACATTAAAGGTATAAAGATTAATTCCACGAACTGCTCGTTATATTTAAAATACCGCATGCAATAGATCCCGTGCATCGTAGACGCGTAGAACGCAATGTAAATCTGGTATGTTAATATTGCCCAGCCCACAACGGCAACGGAATAGAAATACCACCGTAGAATAACCTTTAACGCTTTTTTTCTTTCTTCGTTCATAGTTCGTAGAGTCTAGTTTCTTCTCCTCTTTTAGATCGTGCTTCTTTTACTAATTTATAATATTTAGTATAGAGTATTGCGTCTTCTAGTAAACATATTTCGTCTCTAAATATACTTAATAGATCTTCTAGTTCGTCTATGGCAACGGGAATGTAATCGCCGTTCCAGGTAATGACCACCTCTCCTATAGTAACTTGCGCACCGTCTTTCGTTCCGATCGTGGTCACTAAGAGTTCTTTCTTCGAGCGCACGCGGATATCGTAGGCGTCTACGTCCGTTTTCCATACTTCTTCTCCCATCGTTTAAAATCCTCCTCTCTCTTTAATAGATCGCGATATTCCCTTCGTTTTCTTCTCTCGTAGGTTCTTCCCCGATTCTCCGCTCTTAGTTCGATTAGCCGCACGAACGGTAGCGCGAACACGCTTCTTCCATGGATGTAGAAATTCTTTATAGTAATATGATCTTTTGTAACCGTTATTGCCGCATTATTGTTTTTCTTATATAATTGTAGTCCTACGCTTTTTCTCTTTCGAAAGTTAAACTCGAACCGTCTTCCGTCGAGCGTCAATCCTTTTCCATCTAGAGAGCGAAACATAATAATCTCCTCTAGCGGCATGCGTGGGTGTAATACCACGCCGTATTCTTCCAACAATTTTTCTTTTTTCTCTTCTTTCATGTTTCAAACACCTCAAATAAAGGACCAACATCTATTTTCTCAACCTCGGAAGCCTCAAAAGTAGTGTGATCTAAATACATATCGGTCTTTATCTTCTCGTAGTCTTGTAGTTGGGGTATTACAAACGCTTTCCAATAGTCTTTGTGGCGGGACTCGTCCATAGTAGGATCTAATATGAAAAGTCCTATTCTACATAGGAAATTGATCTGGAAGCCCATCATGTCCTCTTTTGCCATATCGAGCATGTACCAATAATTGTTTTCGCCGTCTCGTTCTTCGAGAGAAAGGCAATCGTAAAAATCGTAGCAATTGTCGCTCTCGAAGAGAATATGCGCGGGAGCGTTGTATACTACTTCTGCGGGGATCTCCATTAAGGATCTCTCTCCTCGTTTCAAACACAATGTATTGTTCTTATCGGTATTGATAGCACAATACCATCCTCTAAACCGCATTGATTTCTTTTTTTCTTCTTTCATTTTTTACCTCTCATTTTCCTTTCTCTCTCGAAACTGTGGATCGTCTGTGGGAGTATTAGGAAATTCTTTACTAAGAACGGTATTCATCATAAATTTACAAAACTTAGAATTACAAACAATCCCATTTCCAGACGAGAAATTACGGATTAGATTACCAGATATTAAAGTATTATTTGCACCTACAAATATACCTCGCCCACTGTTTCCATTGAGAGCACAGTTTATGATTGAAATATATGCATCATAATATGTGTTATCTAGAATATTTATGAGCGTTTTTGTGTAATTAACTTGGGGATTTACTGTAATTACTAGCTCTTGTAGTTGGCAATATCTAACATCAGATCCTATTATAATTGCATTAATATCGCTATTTATGATTATTTTTCCACTTAGATTAATAAAATCTTGTTCGATCATAATAGGCTTAGATAGAGAAACATCTTCTATTTCTATATATTTCCATTTACTTCCAATGATCTGGTGTAACTGATCTTCGTTTTCTACAACTATTGTATCTTCTTTCATTCTTTCCACTTCGCGTTATATAACAAATTCTTAGCTCTTTTCCTTAGATTACCGATATACTCTTCGCTCCTCTCGATATCGAACTCAATAGAGGTAGAGTATTCTTGGATCATACCTCGTTTTAGATCTCGTATCTCGTCGATCAGATCGAACATGAACTCCTTTAAATCCTCTCTATATTCTTCTCTCATATATCCATTATTCTATTTTCTGATTTATAAAAACGTAAAAGGCGCTGGATCTTTTCGTCATAACATTCTAATTTAGATGTACCAGGTAATTTCCTTAACATTTCGCGCGTTGTGCTCGTTATGGTTATGCTTACCTTACGGACTTCCTCGCGTGGATGTTTAAGACGCTTATCTTTGTTCATATATATATATTGAATACGCTTTGATATATATAAACATACCGCTTTTGGATTAATCCTTAAATATATCGTATATGTTATTATTATTTAATATAAAATTATATCTTAAATAAAAATATTAAATATTAAATAAAAAAGGTGAATGAATTATAATTTTGTACATTGACGATCGGCGCGTATATAAATTCCGTCCTGGTCAGAACATCAAGGTTAACGAGAGGTTCTACAGGATACGGGATTTGGAACGCATGAAATACTGGGAGTCGCTTGGCTCTGTCGCGGCAGGTGCTACGGGAACGAAAGAGTTCAATCCCACGCTACAGCCACGAGACGATTATTTGTATTTCATAGAAGACTGGGGCATCGACGGGAACTGCCAATTCAGGTTGGAATTCCCTCTCGGACAGCCCCACATGTTTCCGAGAAGCGCCGACGAGTATATAGACTTCGATCTAGCGAATAAGCTAATGCCCATGTATTTCCCCGTGATCGTGAAAAAGCCAGATTACCCTGCGGTAAGGCTCTATAACCCTACCGGCGCGGCTAACACGTCCATCATGTGGATCTTTGGACAGAAGTTCTATGTGGACGACATTACGAGAACACCACCCCCAGTAAACGAATATATCGAAATGACCGACTTCCCCAAGGCTGGAAACCTGGGGACAGCGTAGAGGTGCTTAGAACATGACAGACGATGTAATGAGAATGAAGTTTTGGATGGAGAAATGTCAAGGCGCAGGTGGTTTCCTCGTCAACGCGGTTAATAATTTAGTGTCGGCGTCGAAATACTACGAGCAGACCGCGTGTTATAACACCGCAGGAGACGCGAACGCGAACGGCACGAGTCTTGGCACGATCACGATCGAAATCGACGAAATTTGTATAGGCGTGGAGTTTATGGGCGCCGCAAACGTCCCAAGTCTCATACGAGTGGGAACGGGCGCATTAGCGACTCCCCCTACCGACTACGATTGGATCGCAGTAAATACGACCATTACGGGCAAAATGTCCGATGGAAGCACCCCCCTCTTTATCATAAACAATGTGGGTGGTGGTGCGGCTCTGACTCTACGCGCATATGCTCCGCGACTTCAATATGTAGCAGTGGTAAACAACCCAATAACTAGTTATTTCTACATGAAACTAGGAGTGTTGAATATTCCAATAGTATAATAAAATGGAGGAAAAAAATATGACTGAAGAAAAAACAGTTCAAGAAAAAATAGAAGAGAAGAAGGAAGAGTTGAAATCAAAACGCTCTCCAAAGTCGAAGAAAGAAGAAAAGGAAGCTGAGCCTGAGAAAAAGGACGCGACTCCAAGCGAGATCACGCCCCAAGCGGTTATAGCTAACGGAGCTCAGAAACAACCCGTTGCTCCCGTCGATCCCAACAAAGTAGCTCAGCTATTCCAAGCTATGTCGAACGAGATCGGCAATCTAAAAACCTTCTTGGCGAATTTACAGCTCGACATGAAAGCGTTAAACAAAGACAACGAAAACATTGAAAAACGATTTGGACTCGTAGATAAGCAGTTCGAACTAGTAGAACGAGAAGTCAAGGTAAATCAGAAAATCATAGACCAGCTCTTAAAGTAGGGAGGTAATGATCTAAATGACATTATATGGATCGTTATCACCGGATCTAAGACAAGAGACCCAAGAGAGCATACGCATTCTCGATATGGTCGATCTAGACCTATCACACTACTTCGATATCAATGTTGACGAAGACGCTACTTACACTTTGTTCTCTCCCAAAATCGGAGATATAAGAATGCAAGATCCAGACGACTCAGGCAATACCGATTACATTCAATTCACGATGGATGTCGCCGCAGGAGCTATATTACATAATACTTCAATGATAACGGACGGTAATGTTCATAGAATCCTTGCAAGCGGCACCTTCAACGGAACCGCCGCCACTCGATCGGTAAACTACTTAGAACTCGATCTAGATGGTATTACTGTAAACGACGCTGCTGCAAACGCAGTTACTCTAAAAGGAATGAATGTGGACTTTAACGGTCTTACCGCAACTGCTGTAGGATTATCAAGCATTTATGGTCTTAGCGTAGAGCTCCCAACCATCATGTCCACTTGGGCAGGAGGTTACGGAGTTCGAGTCGCAGAGAACACCAACGACATGGTCGCCGAGTTAGTAAACCACTCTGGCTACGGTTTATATCTATACGGAGATACTTCTAATAGCGGAAGAACTTGGATGAATGTTACTCCTTCCACACAGACTATTACTGCCGATGTAAACAATAAATACCTTAACATTTCAATGGCGAACCTCACCATAAACGACGGTGCTAACACGCCCGAGTTTTACGGTATTGACGCGAACATGACCGCGGGTACTCAGACCGCCGTAGATGGCACAATTCTTTATGGTGCGCGGTTCTTAATGCCCGATATTTCCGCGTATGGAAGCGGTGCAGGTTTACAGATCACGGAAAACACGACCGATTCGATCGTAGAAATTGTCAATAAAGCGAACAACGCGATCAAGATTTACGGCGCGAATGTAGAAGCGCGAGATTGGTTCTTAATACAACCATCGGCTTCGACTATTATCGCAAGTAATACGATCAATTATGGTCTTATTTCAAACGCGAATATAACCATAAACGATGGTGCGAACACACCTACAATTCGAGGTTTATATTTAGACTTAGATGGTGAAACCCAAACCGCCGTAGATGGAACAACTTTTAATGGTCTACAGATCGATGTGAAGAACTTAGTTGGGTATAGTGCGGCTGCCGCGTTACAAGTAAACGAGAACACAAACGACACCGTTGTGGAAATAGTGAACAAAGCGTACAACGCGTTAAAGATCGTAGGAGACAAAGTAGATGTCTCTCGTAATTGGGTTGTAGTACAACCGAGCACGTCTACGATAAATTCTACCGTTTCACATAACTTCATTACCGTTGATCTCGACAACTTAGTGATCGACGATGGTGCTACCACCCCCACGATACGAGGATTCTACGGATATTTCGACGAACCCACCTCTACGGGAGTAGATGGCACGACCTTCCTAGGTATGGACTTAGTAATGCCTCGTTCAGGTGCGTATTTATTGGAAAGAGGTCTTCAGATCGTAGCGGATAAAACGACTGCTAACAACGCAAACACTATTTTTGCTTCAAGAGACATTAACGGCACGGTTGCGGGAGCGGTAGCTCTTACTAACTACGCCAACGCGTTAAGTCAAGTAGTTAACCACACTGGTGGAGACTTTATCGTCACCCAAACGGCAGCAACTGCGGGTACTCTCAATGTAGAGCTAGCACACACATTAAATACTGGCGCGGCAACCGCGGGAGCAGACGTATTCGCTTCTACCGCGTTAAATATTGATGTTGACGCGACCGTTGCGGGAAATGCGGGCTCACAATTAACCACAACTGCACGCGCGTTAGATATATCGTATGCTCTCACGGAAACATTAGGTGTCATGTTATTAGGAGGTACTGATGTTGCTCGAATTGCCATGACGCTTCCTACGGGAGTAGCGGCAACAGGAGCAGTCCAAGTCGATATATTGGAACTCAACGCCGATGCAGTTACTCTTAACGACGCGAATTACACGTTTAATGTTCTTAACATTGACGCTTCCGACTTAACTAACACTTCGAGTACAGCGGCAAGATTGATCAATTTAACCATGCCCGACGATTCCAACGCTACGGTTGCGTTAAACATCGTAGCAGATACTACTACAGCAAATAGTCAACGAACCATTTTAACTTCAAGAGACATTAACGGAACCGTTGCAGGAGCCGTTGCGCTCACTAACTACGCAAATGTGCTTGGACAAGCGGTTACTCACTCTGGAGGAGACTTCGTAGTCACGCAAACCGCAGATACTGCGGGAATCATGCAATTAAACTTAGAACACAATCTTACTATTGATACGGCAGCGGCAGATGTATGTAGTTCAACCGCGTTAGACATTAATGTTACTCCTACGTGCAATCACGCTACGGGAGAGTTAAATGTCGGAGCGCGTGCGTTAGATATAAATTATCTGATCACGAACACAGCAGGAACTACGACTTTATTAGCCGATGTAGATGTTGCGAGAATCGTATTAGACTCCGCAGGAACCGATTGGGCGTGCGGTGCAGTTAGTTGGGATATATTAGAGCTAAACGCGAACAGTTTCATTGCAAACGACGCTGACTTCACTTTACGAGGGTTAAATCTCGATTTTACAACGATAACCTTAACTGCGTTTGCAGCGTTCTACGGAGAACAGATTTCCGTTCCTACTTTAACAGGTGCCTCTTCTGGATTACATGTGATCGAAAACACAAACGATAGAACCGTAGATTTAATAACACCTGCTACTTCAATTTTACTAGGTGGAGATACCATAGAATCCGGTAGTTGGTTGTCTATAGTTCCTTCTGCGGCAACGATCAACGCGGGCAATACGATCAATTTAGTCAATATTGATACCGATGCGTGGATCATCAACGACGCGGCAACAAGTCCGATCATACGGGCTATTTACGCGAACCTAGACGACATGACCGAGACCGATGTGAACGGAACGACCTTATACGGTCTACGATTAGATATCCCAAACATTACGGGATATGTCGCAGGCTCGGCGGGTTTATCCGTGAACAACACCGCGGGCGGCAAGTTTGAAGTATTACCTCAGACGGGAGAAGTGTGCTACATAACCCCAAGTGGAAATGTGGACGCTCTTGAGATCGATTTAACTAACAACGCGTGGACTTCTGCAAGCGCAATTGATATTAACATAGGCGATTGGATCGGAGGTTCTAACATAATCGATATTTCCGCAACTCAAGCGGGCACGGTTGCGACTAACGCGGCAATGCAAAAGATCGACATGGGAACGAATGTCACCTTTACCGATGGCGGAGCAGCAACCCAATTCTACTACGGTCTTAATATTCAAGCGGCTGCCATAACAGCGGCACACGCGAACTTCGCGGGATTAGCGGGTATTAACATCGCCATGCCTGCGAATGGACACGCTGCGTGGGGCGGAAACAAGACATCGGCAATTCACGCTACGGGAAACGGAAACACCTTCGACGCTTTACTCGGAGACGGTATTAAATTAACCATGACCGAAGCAGCTTCTATTGGTGTGGATTTGATCTCCGACGCATCTAATTTAGCGAACGCGATGCAAACGATAGTATCTTCGAGAGATATCACGGGCGCGTTAACTGCCGATCGAGCTATGACGGTATATTCCGTTGCTCATAGTATTAATAACGTAAACACAACCGCGGGAGACTTCGATTTATCGTTCGCTTCTGGTGGAGTTCAAAGCATTACCATGTCGCAAACTTGCTCAACCGATCAAGACAAGACACATCCCGACACTTTTGCGGGTACAGCGTTATTAATCGATGTAGATGCGGTCACGAACACCAACGCGAACGCGGAATTAGATTGTACTGCGAGAGCGTTAGACATATCATACGCTTTAACCGAAACTCTTGGAACATTACGCTTAGGTACAACTGATGTAGTTAGAGTGCAATCCACGCTTCCCAACCTTCTTTCGAGCGCAGGAGCGTTCAATTACAACTTGGTTAATATTGACGCGAACGACACTCTTAACGACATTAACATGACTTACGCGTTGTTAAACTTAGACGCTAGCGGATTGACTTACACTTCTGCGGCTGCGTCGTATTGCGAATACATTAATTCGCGCACGGGCATGACCGCAGGGTTATATGTGAAATGTCAAGCCGTGACCGACCCAGCTATTACTACCGACGGAGAGATCGTTGCGGGAAACTTAGCGGCAACGCAATACATGCCGTTCCAAGGGCTTGAAACATCCGACGAAGTTACCGTTACGGTCACTACTCAAATAGATAGTTCCGTAGGAACAGCAGGTGCAGGCGTAGCGAACACAAGACATCAAGTCGTGAAAGTTTTAGCTACCGCAGGCGCACCAGATACGGTTAAGGTATGGTTCCAATACGAAGTTCCAGCAGATTACAAGAACTCGTTAGACGATGGTGATATTTACGGGTGTATTGCTGGTTACGACGCAGTAGGAGGTCCAGCAGTCATAGGAACAGTAGCAGTCAACGTCTACACCGAGGCACAAGCAGGTCCCGAGAACACGGGAGGAGGAACTGCGTGTAACATCACGGGAGGAGCCGCAGCAACCAATTGGGCACTTATCTCTGCGTTATCGACTCCACAAGATCATATTCCCACCGCAAACGCCGCGCACTTCGTTCCAGGCACGAAAGTTATGGTTGAATACACCGTATCCATAACCACGATCAACGACTACATGGAATTTACCATCCCACGAATAAAATACGCTAGAATTAGTTAATTGATTAATATCCTTAACTCTTTTTTATTTTCTATTTTTATTTATAAACATTTCTAATTTTACTTGTTTCATTCTATTAACTTTGCATAGTTCTTTGTTCTTTTCTTTCCAATTCTCTGGTATCTTATTATTCTTTAATGCAATAGAATTTTCTATTAATATTTCTTTATAGTATTCATTTTTCATCTTATTTTGCATTTTACCGTGGTTTTTATTATTTATAAAACCAACATTACAATATAAATCGCCTATAATAAAATGAGCATCGTTAGATTTGTCAAAATTAAAATGATGTAAATGGGCATTTTCTTCTAATGGACTTCCATCGAAAATATCACAGTAATATTGAAACTCTTTTATTTTTTCTCTAAAATCTATATCATAATTAAATCTTAATGTATAATTTCTTTTACTTATTTTATCCCGATCTGGATTCCATTCAGGATGATTCTTCCCCCTTATATATTTACTACGCCATTTATGGTAGCATTCGTTGGTGCAGAAGGCGTGGTAGTTGTTATCTTTATATCTAGAAGGTCTTATTTCTACTTCTTTAGAACACCAATTACAAGGAACCTTGGTAAAACCTCCTTTCCATTGCGGATGTTTATCGCCAGCATGTTGTCCTTTCTTGAAGGTCCCATCGTTTAAATGATCTTTGCCATAGTGATAGTAACATTCTTTGGAGCAAAAATTATGTTCGTTCGCTTCAATTCTATAAAGAAACACCATTATATCTTTATTACAATACGCACATTTTGTTTTTATTTTTGTTATTTTATGATATTTATTTCCTTTACTACGAATACTTACTTCGTTTCTATTGTTATCTTGTCTTTGTTTAATGGTTAGATCGTTATTCTTCTTACACCAGAACCTATGAGCATTTAACGCGCCTATACCGTTGAGTTTCTTACCACAGAGAGCGCATTCTACTTGTTTTAACATTCTCTCTTTAAACTGATTAGAGTGCCACCTATGATGGTTAGTAAACGATTGTTTCTTAGCGAATTCCTTTCCACAAACATCGCACTTAAACATCAATACTTTTCTCGCGCTCTAGTTTTTTCTCCAATAAATTCCGCACAGTTTGGCTAATCTTAAAGCCCCGTTCTTGTAGTTGTCTCACTATATTCTCGTCTAGCGTTAGATTATAATGTTTTAACGAGTTATTTTTTTCTTTCATAAGTATAGGAGTGTATCAATACATATAAATGTTCTTATACGAGTAAAACAATATTATACTTTATGATCAAGGAAGAAAAGAAACGGACGGGGTGAGCGACATCTCGTTCATAAAATTTAATTTTTCTTTTTTTTATTTCAATTTCACGATAATTAGAGGTTGATCCATCATTACCACTTACTTAATCCACAAAGAACCCATCGGACGCGACGAGCTAGGCATGACCATCGGCGAAGGTCGGGCGTACACGAAAGTCCTTTACGTGTCCAAGAACGGTTCTAATACCGATGGAAGTAATTGGAATTTAGCGTATACTACTTTTGCGGGCGCGTATGCGGCAGCGTCAGCGTCGGCAAACGAACTTACTTGTATTATGATCGGTCCTGGCACTTACGATCTCGACACCGCGGGCGATCCTACTTACACGAAAAACATTGTGATCCGAGGAGGACACCGCAATAAAACCACGATCACGAACACGAATGTAGGGGCGACTTCTATTATGAAGTTCACGGGGTTTGCCGCGTTGTATTACCTTACTTTCGATGTAGGCGCAACGGGCATTAACGGAGTTATATTTTCTGGCGCAAGCGCATCGGGATCAAGAGTATTTAATTGTTATTTCGAGTGCGAGAACGCAATGGGGGCACAAACCGCGTTATATGTAGGAGACACTATAGAATATATAAAATGTAGAGATGTGATCGTCCACGGCGCGGTTGCGAACACGAAATCGTTGCGGTTAAACGGTTGCACAAACAGTTGGTTCGAACAATTTAAAATATTTCATAGCTTAGTTGGAGTTCATTTAGATACTACAAACGACGAGAACAACGTGTTCGAAGACACTTACATTTACAGTAGCGCAACGGGGTTATTAATTGACGCGGGAGCGGATTATAACAGTTTCGAAACTTTAAAACTCCGAGGAAACACGTTAAATATCAACGATTCTGGCACGGGCACGATCTATAAAGATGTGGATTACACGGCACGAGCGTCCGTAGCTCCAGACGATCTAACGGGCGTAGAAGCAACCGCAAATGGAGCAGCAAATACTTGGGGAGTCGCGGCGGCGTTACGAGCGGCAAGCGCAACTCCTTACGAAGTCACGGGAATAGTATTTGAGCCAAACACGCAAGAAAGGTATGGGTTAAAACTATCGTCCGACGGAGGATCTACCAATTTATGGCAAGGAGTGGTAGAAGGAAGGCAAAATCAAGTCGATAGAATATTGTTTGACGAACCCGTGTGGTGCAACCAAGGCACCGCGATTACCGCGTATATCAAAAGCGAAACTGGCGGTAAGAAACAAATATTATGGGTTAAAATAAAAACGGTTTAAACTTAAAAAATAAATAGATATAAACTAATAGTAAAGGTAATAAAAAAAGGAAAAAAATATGACGACAGTAATTTCGCATAGTATAGCAGGAACGGGACATTATAAGAGTCCACACGGGTTCGAGAACGACGCAAACGCCGCCGATCCGTATGGATGGACTACCACCGAAGTCTTGGGAACAATTGCAGTAGGTGCGTCTTACACAACTCATAATAAAGTAGTAGATCAGAGTCGTACTGCTACAGGCGGAGGAAATATTAGTTTAATAAATACATTCGTTTCAGCACAAGGATATGGTACTATAGAATGTTGGTTTGCAACTACCGATGTTACAAAAATTAATGTATTGGTTGTAAAAGGAGGTAGTGACAATGCTATAATTATAGAACAAAGTGGAAGTAATTTTTACGCGTATAATGGCAATGGTATAGGAGGTGGAGCATACTCAGCAGCATTAGTTGCCGCCGCAAACGCAACATGGTATCGTATACGAATCGATTTTGAATGTACAGCGGGTGGATATCTAGGCATGGGACAATATAAATGGAGTTTATGGATAAACGGTACAGAATATGATAACGCAGGAGCGCATTGGGGTTTTACAAATAATCAGGCAACATTAACCACATTTTATACTCAATTAGCTTCTAATAACGCATATCATAGTTATATGGATGGTGTTGGGTATTCATGGGATTCTGGTTACGCTCTTGGAGATAACAATACAGAGTACACTTCAGTTCCATACAAACGCGCTCTCGCTAGACGAGGTACGCACGAGAGCCACCACGATTTTAGCTCATTTGACATTACTAAAATGAGCTTTCCACAACAATTATGAGGAGATTATAAAAATGACAACCGTAATTTCACATAGTATAGCGGGAACGGGTATATATAAAACTCCCATTGGTTTCGCGAACGACGCCAACGCCGCTTTTCCTTACAGGTGGACAAATCAGAGTACAGCAACTTCGACGACAACTGTTATAGCAAGCGCGGGCACGCATAATAAAGTGTTAGAATTATACGACGCTACGAATTTAACACGAGCGCAATGTTATTTCACTCTTTCGGCGGATGTAGTATCGGGAACAATCGAATGGTATTGGTCAATAAGCGCAATAAACAAGTTTAATTGCATTTGGCTAAAAGATTCGGCTGCGGCAGAAATGCTCTATTTAGAGAATCAAACTGGAACTTCGGTATATAGATGTTTAAGCTCGGGCGCTGTGTGGACAACGTTAATCAATCCCATCGTTGCAGCACAATGGTATCATTTTAGAGTTGATTATGTCGTAGCAACTCATAAATGTAATGTGTATGTCGATGGCGTTCTAAAGGCAGATAATGTCGATTTCACAAACAACGGTGCGCTTGGTTTTTATAAATTTCATACAGATACTGCAAACACACCAAACGCATTCTACGTGTATTTCGATGCTATAGGAGTTACGGGCGTAAACGGTTACGCAATTGGCGATAATCTAAATGCGTATACTTCCGTGGTCTACAAACGCGCTCTCGCTAGAAGGGGTACTCACGAGTCCCACCACGACTTCAGCGCGTTTGATATTACCAAAATGAGCTTTCCACAACAAATATGAGGAGATAATTATATGACAACAGTAAAAGCGTATAGTATTGCGGGCACGGGATATTATAAAAGTAATACATGGGGGTTCGAGAACGATGCGAACGCAGCATTGCCTTACCGTTGGACATCCGCATATGCAGGTACAAATTCAATACAAACAATCAATGCGAGCCAAACTACGCATAATAAAATTTTTCAGTTAAAATGTGGAGACGGGGGTGCGTCTCATTGGTCTGGAATACAACTTACTATTAATATTAATAGTACTTTTGATGTTGAAATGTGGTGGTATCAAGACGCTGTTGCGGCGAATTGTTGGATTGGCTTTACCGATGAAGGTACTAACATTCTCGGATTAGGAGCTATTAGTAGTTTATGGAAAATGTTACACGGTGGATGGGATACAATTGGCACGGGAACGGCACCATTATTAAATACTTGGCAACATATAAGCATACGGAATATTAATTTTGATACGAATACATACGATATTTATATTGATGGCGCTACTCTAGCAGGTGGTTCTACAGGGCTTCCGTTCGGAAATGCGGCTACTAAACTTACTAATGTTGTTATTATATCAGGCACTGATCTCAAATCACTTTATATAGATGGTCTTGCTTTTACTTGTTATGGCAATTACACGCGAGGCGACAACATAAACGCTTACGATACGGTAGTTTATCGTAACACCAAAGCCCGTAGAGGAACCCACGAAAGCCACCACGACTTTAGCGCGTTCGATATCACCAAAATGAGTTTTCCAAGCCAAATATAAGAGGTAAATAAAAAATGACAACTGTAATTTCACATAGTATAGCGGGAACAGGGCACTATAAATCGAACCACGGTTTCGTGAACGACGCGAACGGTGCCGATCCGTATAGATGGACTGTATCAGAGGCAGGTGGAACAGTGGGTATAATTGCGTCTTCTACTACTCATAATAAAGTGTTAGAATTACACGATACGAGCGGAGCTGCGTTAGTATCGGCAAAAACCCCCGATTTTGATCAAGGATATGGCACCATAGAATATTGGTATAAAACATCTAAAATAGCAGATACACATAATTTTCTATACGCGTATAGCGAAGACGATACTATGTTACTTAGATTATCTACGCTTAGTACAGGCGGAATTACAGGTTGGTATTATTATAACGGAGGAGGAAATGTTAAAATCACGGGATTTCCCGATCCAGCCGTTGATACGTGGTATCGCGTTCGAATAGACTTTGAATGTACCGCGGGAGGTTACTTAGGACTTGCACAATATACGTGGAAGCTAACGGTTGATGGAACCGCTCAAACTTCCGCGGATCAAGGATTTTTAGCAAATAAACCAGAGTTTCATTACCTTACTTTCGAAACACATGCCGCACATAACACTTATTACGACTATATAGAAGCGCTAGGATTTTCATGGGATGGAAATTACACGATAGGCGATAACGCAACCGAGTATACTTCCGTGGTGTACAAACACGCCAAGGCAAGACGCGGAACCCACGAAAGCCACCACGATTTTAGCGCGTTTGATATCACCAAAATGTCTTTTCCGAGCCAAATATGAGGAGATAATTAAATGACATCAGTTATATCACATTCCATTGCGGGAACAGGTCATTATAAAGATCCGTATAGTTTTAAGAACGATGCAAATGCAGTAGCTCCGTATTACGACGGTTGGACATTTACATTATCGGCTAGTTGCACGGCACAAATGATCGCCTCGGCGGGCACACATAATAAAGTGTTAGAACTCTACGATAATAACGCTGCGGGAAACGCAGTAGCTAAATTTAGGATTGGTACTCAAACCAGCGGAACCATAGAATATTGGATCATGGTATCAAATTCTGATGTTATTATTCTTATGCAAATGGACTCGGGTGACGCTTCAAATGGACCTAATTTACGGTTTAATGCCGACGCAACCATAGAATATAGAAATGCGGCTGCTGTATGGACAGACATTGTAGGTTACGCCGCAAATACGTGGTATCGTATAAGAATTGATTTTGAATGTGGAGCAGGGGGATACGAAGGATTAGCGGCAGATCACATGCATGTTTATATTAATGACACGAAATATTCAGATCTTGAGTTTTATAAAGCAAAAGACAATTTAACTCGGTTATATATATCGTCAAATAATGTAGCGGTGGGAACCTATACTTATATAGATGCAACTGGTTTTGTGGGTTTAAATGGATATATACTTGGCGATAATGCGACCCAATACACGACGATTCCCTATAAACATGTCAAAGCTAAACGAGGTGCACACGAGAGCCACCACGACTTTTCGAGCTTCGATATCACTAAAATGAGCTTTCCGAGCCAGATATGAAACGAAGATTAGAGGTAGTAGTTAAGGACGAGACGGGTAAAGAATACATTGCCCATGGCGATCAATGTTATATCAAGACTAAAACCTTAAAGACTAGGTTGGGTATAGAAGAAATGAAAGAAACGATCACATGCAAGAGGATTGACATTGACAAACGATAAAGAGAAACTCGTAGAAACCGCTAAGCTCGTATTTGGCACCACGGACTCGTGCGAACGCGCAGGGTTCATACTTCCAGACGGTTCTATGCTCGATTTTGGTAATCCTGACAACAAGAACGAGAAACAACGCTATATGGACCACTCCGATATATGGCAGGTGTTTGACGACGACTACGCGGCGAAGAAGAAACGGATAGATAATTTAGTAGCAGACTTCGTAGACAACGCGGAGGCGGTAAGAGTTCTTAGTTCGAGAGGGATTTATGCGTTAGAACTCCCGTGGACGAATGTTACCAAAGAACAATGGGAGAAAATAGAAGATTGTTCGTGTAGACCTGCGGTAAAGAAAATCGAGTTCGATACCTGGTATAACGATGGTAGTCGATGGAGCGGACGCGCAGATGACGATAATTGTATAGATCGCGTGGAAGAAGTCAAGCGTTACTATGCGCAGAGGGAGCACCTATTAAGATGGAAAGAAAAAGAAAACGAATAAACTAAACCTTTATTAACTAAAAGGGGTCTCTATAAAGTAAAAGAAGTTAAAACATTGAGTTGAAAAAAATGGCAAAACATCAAGATATGTGTCGTCGCGCGAAGAACGGGGCTCTTACTTCTATTGGAATACTCGCGGCAAGTAGCGTGTTAGTAGCTAAGCCCACAACAATAGGTGTAGTAAACGAGAACGGAGTCCGCGCAATTGGTATAGGAGGGCTCGTTCTTGGAGCGTATCTAACCTATAAGAGCGCGAAACATATAAAAAAGAAATGTTATTAAAAGGCGTCAATTGTTGTGGTTGAAAAGGAAGAAGACATTAAACGATATCAAGACAAGAAGTATTACTTAAAACTCTCCCAAGAGATCATCGATAAGATCAAAACTACATGGGGAGGAGGCGATCTGAGCACCGAGGAGTTGATGTCAAAGCTAGGAAGTCTTTCCCTTTCTACCGAGTGCCACGATCTATTAGATCAGGTTGACGCTAGTATAGTATATACCAAGGAGGTCGTGGACGACTTAGAGGAGTGCTGGCACGATTTAAATAAAGAAAACACTTGTGGACACCAACTGAACGCGATCTACGATGCAGTAGAGGAACTAAAGGATCATTACAAAGACCTCGTGAAATGCGCGATCCAAACCGAATTTTATTTAGAAAAAGAAAAACGAAAAAAAGAACCTTACTAAAACTTTATTAAGTTAAATGCTAATAAAATAGAATAATGAACGAATTTTTATAAATAATAGAGATTGAAAAAATATGACTTGGTCAAAAATAAAAACTACGGAGTTTCCGTGGCAGAAATATAAAAGGTTAGAAGAGGAAAACGCGCGTCTTAGCGCAGAGGTCGCCAAGATGAAAGTAGAGAATGTGCAAGCTAAAAACATTATTAACATCATAAACGGCAACACGATCGTAGATAAAAACACCATGGATCTCGTGGAAAAAGGTATTGTGGACGCCAAAAGGCGAAGATCGTCGTATCAGAAAGTAATGGACGGTCATTTTCAATCGCGCTTTACCAATCCTACTTATTTTACGAATGTAGGATTACGAGACGGCGAAGAAAATACATTCAATCAGTTAAAAACCGTATTGTCTCAGCTACAAAAGGACTACAATACGAAATACGGGTGGATGGGATAAAGAAATGCCATTAATAGATCAGAATATAGAAGAACGGATAAATATATGTGATAGGAGAGGTTCTATTGATGAATCTATATCGTGTAAATTAAATATAGTTATTAATCTATTAGCACATATGGATAAAGAATTAGAGAAAATCAAGAGGCATTAAAAATGACAGAAAAAACAGGTTGGATGCAAGTAAAAGTTCCCGAGTTTCCGTGGCAGCGTCTCAAGCGGTTGGAAGAGAACAACGCCGCGATCCAAGAAGAAAACATCCAGTTAAAACAACAAGTGCAAGCGTTAACGGAACAGAACCGCGCGATCGCGAACGAGAACTATTCTTTCCAACAACAAGTAGCCGCGTTAACGAAGCGACAGGAGCAGCTCGTGGGTTCGAACCAAGAACTAGGCGCCGCGAACGCCGCCTTACAAAACGAAAACATTACTCTAAGGAAGCAGCTTAGCTTACCTTCCAACATCGAAAACAACAAGAGAATCGACTACTACGAAGTATTATCTTTATATAGCATTGCTGATAGCTACGATCACACGATTGAAGAAATGAAGAGTAATATCGAAAGAGGAAAAGTAGACCTCAACGCGCCAGTTCCAGCAGGAGCAAAGATAGGAGAGGTGATCGACATGCAATTCAGACTCCTATTAAGAGGATCAAAGGATTTTAAAGCATCCGCCGCACGGTTCGAAAAGGACTTCTCCCAGAAATACAGCGGGGACACCACCACGGCGTATAGAAACACGCACAACGTGTAAGAGGTTCTAAGTTAAATGGTAGATAAATTAATAGATTTCCGCAAAGTAGAAGAAACATCAAAACAACTAAACCAACTCCTTTTAACTGGTTTAAGAATAATTGATGACCACGCATATTACAAAGAGAAATGTGCAATCTTTAATCATATGTCAGAAGATGAAAAGCGCTACGCTGGATCAGATTCAGAAGCGTGTAAAAAAGAAGATGATCTCTACACTAAATATAGAAACTTTTTGGTAAAATTAAAAGAGGTTGATGATGCGTTTTGACGATACTAAATCAAACGAAAGTAGCCGAGCTTTATAGCTCTGCGTTACCCAGCGCCGACGCTGCCGTTGACGCGGAAGTCGCCGCGTATGTTCCATCGAAGAGGTGTCCGTATTGCCAGAGCTACGACATGCACTATAAATTCCAAGGCAATTACGGCGTGTGCATTCATTGCGAAACGCATAATATCTTCGGGCACATCTTTCCGTATCTAAAGGGAAAGAAATACGCGAACCAAGAACTTACTAAGGACCAGATCGCCCAAGCGTGGCTCGACGCGAATGGAAGTCTGATCGCCGCCGATAAGGTCGCAGGGAAGTTCTATTATCTGATCGGGAAGTTAACGCTAAGGACCGACACCAAGACCGTCGCAGTTATAGCCGCGGAGGCAGAGGCAGTAAAGATGGCAGAAGCAGTAGCAGAGGAGAAATTATAAAATAAAAAAATAATTTTATTTAATACCATCATATTAATAAATATAAAAGGGTAATTAATGAGTATGAACGAAACTTTTGAAAACGGATCAACGGCAAACGCGAACGCGTTGGAGAACCAGAACAAGGCGCTACGATCTAAGCTAAGAAAGAACGAAGTCATCGATCGGAACGAGGTTAAAGGGTTAACGCAGCACATCAACCATTCTATTAGTAAGGAACGCGAATACGAGGCGAAAGCGAAAGCGTCCTACGCGGCGCGTTACACCAACAACGACTATTACCTCTACCTCGCGTTGTTAGAAGCCCAGAAGAACACCACGAGGCTGGTAGAATCGATCCAGTCCCGGTTAGAATCCGATTTTAGAATGAAATATTAAGAAAGAAAGGAGTAAATAATTATGAGTAATGTTAATGTATGGAAAGAAAAATTGTTAGATAAGAACATCTATACCCCAAAGGATGTCGTGAAATTAAAGACAGACATGTCTAACGCGCAGATCGCGAACCAGAAGCTGAGCGGGGATGTGTCCGTGTTACAAACTCAGAACGCGCAGTTACGGTCCGATGTATCGTTATTGAACAACGAGAACGCCAATCTAAAGGCGATCGTGCAAGAACTCCAAGCGGAAAACACCAATTTAAAGTCCGCGGTGTCCGTTGCGGAATACGAGACTCGGAAAATACACGCTACTGCGGTTAACGCTCAAGACCAAGTCAATACCTTGACTGCTACGGTTAACGCCTTAGAGCAGGACAAGTTAAATCTCATTGGAAATATTAAAGTCTACCAAGCCGAGAACGCGCGATTAAGAGCCAATCTCGGTGCAAGTAGAGAAGAAGTGGCGGGATTAAAAGGAAACTTACAGTCCCTCCAATCCGATAACCTAGGCTTAAGGCAAGTAGTTTCAAGCTTACAAAACGATAACGGCAAGCTACGACAGGACGTGTCTCAGTTAGTCTTAGATAACTCCATGTTAAAAGATGTGATTACCAAATCAACTGGCGAGAACGACTCGTTAAAGGCGACCTTAGATAGTTTGAAAGCCGAGAACGATTCCCTCCGAGCGCAGTTCGATGGGGCGAAAACCCAAAACGCTACGTTCGTTAACGCGCTTAGAAACAACGGCACGATCGATAGAGCCGAGATCAACGCGTGCGAGACGGCAATAAAAGCGTCGAGGGAGAGAGAAGCAGCGTTCAAGAGAGACCGCGACTTCGCTCAGACTAGAGATCCTATGAAGTTTAGTATGATTAACGCCCAATGGGAAGGACAGAAAGGAGTAGCTGCCGCGTATGCTCATATCAGAAACATGCTCGCCGCAGATTTTCCCAAGAAGTATAGTTCGTAAAGTAGGTTGATCTTAAATGCCCAAGAAGAAATACGAAGATACATTGGAAGCTATGGAGGATAGGCTCCGTCAGAGAACGATGGAAAAGATTAGAGGGCTAGTTAATGTTACGGAAGAAAAGCTCCACGAGCGCTGTTTGGACAAGAAAGAACTTAAAAAATTGTGTAAGCTAGGAGCTAAATCTTATAAGGGAGTTGTAAAAGAACATGGGCAACAGATCGTAGAACTCTTACCACGAACATTAACTGATTTCTCGCCAGAAGACATCTATGAATTTATGATAGGACATTTAGCTGATATTAAGAAAACGGAGAAGATATTAATAGACAATTGCACTAATTATGTCTCCGATGAAATATCAGAAATGATAACTGAGACTGCCCAACTCGATCATATTATTAAGCAAGTAGAGTTTGATTTAGAGCAAAAGGATGTGCTACAGAAATCAGATGTTAAAGAAATGAGAAAGAATTATGGAATTAAATAAAAATATGTGAGTAGAGAACATAATTATGGCAGAAAAGAGAATAGAAGTAGAGCCTATAATCGGATACGAAGAAGAAGGATGGCATGGTATAACTAATGTTCATTGCGAAAAAGGCGACGATGGAAAGTTTATGTGTTATACAGTATTTAACATGATGGTTGCACGTATACCTGATGTAGAGGTCATAGACATCGAGCCAAAATTTCAAGAAATGAACTGTGGGCGTTACGAATTTGAAGGTAAACGCCATTTTCGATGTTACGATAAATCTAAACAAGAATAAAAAGGAATAAAATATGGGAGAAATATTAGAAAAAATAAAAGCCGTGAAAAGCCCCGAGTTTCCGTGGCAGAAGTTAAAGCGGTTAGAAGAAGAGAACAAGAACTTAAACGCGAATGTAAATCTGCTCCAGAACGACCTCCAGCTCTCGCAGCTAGAACGATCTAATTTACAGAGCGACTATACCAAGGTTAAACAAGAAGCGGATATGTATTACAACGAAAACCTGGCGTTAAAACAACAACGAGACGAAGCCTACGCTTCAATAAACGGGTTAAAGAAAAGGAACGCCGAGTTAGAACAAGCGTTAGAGAGGTTTACTATGATCCTTAAAACGAACTCGGATATCGATAAAAGAGAGATTGATAACCTCCATAAAATAGCGGCGGCGTCCCAGAACCAAGAGAATGTATATAGGAGTTCCACAAACATTCCAAATATTACGGGTATAATTTTTAGATCGCGGTTCGAGGTCCAGCACACGATGACCACTACGATTCAAGGACTTGAAAATAGGACCATAGAGGTCTATAAAAAGAAATATACTTAAAGGATAATAATAATGGAATATCTAAAGAATTGGAAGGATAAAGTTGCCAATAAGGCTACCGATGTAACGAGTATTGTTCCCGACCTTAGCCAGTTGGATAAATATAATATTATAAAGAGACTTGGTATCTTAGAAGACCGCCTTAACAACACGAGCGATCAGTTAATGAAAGATTTAACTTATGTACAAATGTCCGCGCAGAACCTCGCTTCAACAATTGCGGCAGGTACATTAGAAATATCTACTTCTGTGCAGAATATCGCTAAGGTGTTAGGAGCAACGAGCATGGATATCGCAACGAGCGCCGCCAGTCTTGGTACAGAGTTTCTCAACTCCGCAACACGCATCAATAATCCCGCGAGTTATATAAAAGAACAAATGGAATCCATGGCAAACGATGTTAGCGATATGAGAGGAGATATAAGACGAGGTATATCGAAATACTGGGACGCATTACAGCACGCCGCAAGTGCGATAAATAACGCAAAGGATGGTTTATCGGTAATGACCTACAGCGGCGACCACGGGGGTCCGTTATTTGTACAATTGACTACTTCGTTTAACAAAATAAGCGGTGCCGCGTTTCAATTAAAAAGATCCTACGATAACTTTGCGGGTCAAAACAAAAGCACTATATCGAAGGAAGCGGACGACATTCAAAAAGCCGCGAACGGGATCGTAGCCGCTATTAATAAATTTTCTAAGAGTTTTACTAACATCTTTACTAACCTAGCGAATAACATTAAAGGATTAACGAAACAGTAGTTTTTATCTTTTTCTTTCTTTTTTTAAAGGTTGATCGTCGTATCGAAGATTTCGCTTAACCCATTTATAATCTGGCTTTAATTTCTCTATTTTCTCTCGGTCGTAGTTATCGGGAAGCTCTTTTTCATGGATAGGGCGACCTACGCGGTTCTCGTTCCAGTTCCGCTCTATTTTTTCGCTATGATAGTCTTTACCGTAGGGTTTCGATCTTAATAAATAGAGGAAATTATCCTTACCGTTGGGAATGATTACTCCCACTTGGGTGTAGCTTCCTTCCATGTTACCCCACCTACACTTCTTAACGAAGTCCACGCGCGGTGTTCGAGGGTAGAGTATATACGACAATTCGCACCGCATTAAGTTCCAAATAGCTTGATACAAGACCGCTTGAAACCCTTTTAATTTCGCCTCTACTGCAATAAAAATATCTTTTTTTTTAATAAGAATATCTATATACCCTTCGCTATGGTAAGAACCTCTTCTTACTTCGCGTTTATACTCGCACCCTTGTTTATCTAAGAACTTACAATAGTCGTCTATAAGCTCTATTTCTTTTTTATAATGCGTCATATTATTTTCGATCGTTATATAAGAAAAAATCGAGATTATTTCGTTTTTTACTAGGTTCTTTCGATCGTTTTCTGTAAGGGCAGGTCTCGTAGCACGCGGGAAAACCCGTGTCGTTGCCTTCCCAGCTAAAGTCCTTGTAAGGACAGTCCAGACAGAGCATTACTCCTTTTTCGCTTTTTTGTGGTTCTCCCATTGTTTATAACTACTGTCTAGTTCTGCTAATTCTGGTATAACTTCTGGCTCTACACCGTTCGTTTCGAACTCGGGTCGTATCTCTCGCGCGTCGCGGACTAACGCCGATTCGTTGGTATTGTAGGCGTAGGTGAAGTCTCTTCCAATGTAATACAAGAGCGGATATACCTTACCCTTGATGGGCGTGTCCTCGCTGTTGTAGATCTCGATCGAAGGATACATTAACGGATTTTCCGATCTTATGTGCGTGATATCGAAGTAATAACCGCCTATGTTGCCCGCGTTAAATATAGCGCCCGCGATCGTAGAGTAAGGACACCCTTGTGGCATTTCTATTTGGTAGTAGCCGTTATTTCCAACATCTATATCAGAATAGATGCCAAGATACACATAAAGGACTTGGTAATCCTCGTTGTGTCTTAGCGAGTATTCGTAATGCATTCCCGACTTAGAATAGACTTCAACATTAACAATCTTACCAAAATCGCGAGGATCGGCAGGGTAATACATACAACACACTTCGCGGAGAGATCTCGACTTAGCGGTCTCTTTTGTTAACGCGCGTATCTTCTCTAAATACCGCACGATCGTCGCGTAGAGGTTGTAATGGTCTCGAATTAAAAAATCTAACATTTCTTCTTTCTCTCTTTTTTAATAGTATTATTAATTACGATCAAAAAAATAAAAAAAATAAGGTTTATGGTTCTGTAGAATTGCTTACATCCAGAAATATATTGGGCGTGTTGCTACAGATGATTAAATACGCGCTATCGTGGTGCTCGATCGCTTGAATCCATAGATAGGTTAATAGTTGGGTCGAGTTAAACCCTAGTTGCTCCGCTAAATGAAACAACGATTCTGCCTGTGCGGTAAAGGTAATATTAAGCACTTGGGCGGTAGCTTGGGCTTCGATGATCGAAATGTTGTATTGTGCTTGTGCTTCGATAATGAGCGTGCTCGCTCGTATCGTCGCGGCTTGTTGTTGATATTCTGCTATCTTTATTTCTTGTTTAGCGACTTCTACTAACTCGATCGCATTTTCAAAACTATCGGGTAAGTTGATCTCTCTAAGTTGGAATTCTCCGATCTCTACAAACATCACATCTTCTTTATCGATTAACGCTTGTTTTATTTCGGAATCGATCTGCGAACGGTTATAAAAGAACTCTAACGCGTCGTATTTCGAACTTACATCTCGAATAACTCCTCGCGCGATCCTTAGTATTGCATCGGAATAATCCAAAGTGTAAGCGGAATACAAATCCTTTACTGTATCTTTGTTTAGCTTGTATTGGAACGATAAGTCTATCGATAAGTCTAGTCCATCTTCCGTTCGAGAGCTTACAGGTATATCCTTGCCGTATCCCTGCTCTTCTAAGGGTAAGTCGGTGTCCGTATTCGCAGATTTATCGTCTTCCGTTTTCTTATTTTCGTCCTTGTCCGATGGTATGAATTCGATCGTCTGCCATGTAGATGGGAATCGTATCATATCGTATTGGATTCCAACCCAGTATAGTCCTGCTTCGTATACTTCGTCGTCGATCTCTTTTGTAAGCACATTTTGTTTTAGCGCGTAGCAATTATAATCCACTTGCTCTAACCCTCCAAGTCCAAAAGTTAGCCCAAGGACGGTTCCAACAATAACTCCGATGAGTATAATTGCCTTTATATGATAATTTCTTACCATGTTTTATTTTCCTCCATACTCGTTTCGAATTGAAACCAGTTTTCCGTGGAAAAAATAGTAGTTATAATCCTTTTTTTTCTTTTTCCTTTTCTAACTTCTTTATAAGAGCTATTACATTGTGGTATTCTTTCCCAATCCTTAGAGCGATCTCGTGGTTCTTCTCTTCCGTAGACTTATCAGAAGTCATAATCTTTATAACATCGTAGAGAGGTGCGCCTATCCTCGTATATTTCAACCGATCTATTTCAAGACCCTTCATTACTAAATCTTGACAGACCATTTCCCGTATCATCGGACCAGAAAGAAAGCTAGGATTTGCCGAGATCAGTTTTCTAGTAAGACTCTGGGCTATATTCGTTGCTAGTGGATTAGACATCTTCGTTTCTACGACCAGAGAGTCGCGGATCCTTATGGGATCGAACGGCTCTAGGTCACCTTTGGAAGTATATACAAGCGGCAATAACTTCTCGATGATCTTTCCATTGTCCATGACCTTACCCCATAGAATAGTAGTATTCCTCTTCGTAGAAGATTAACCCGTAAGGGTCGTCGGTAAGGACATAGATCGTGCATTCGTCGTTTTCCATTTTATTTCCTCTCTTTTACAAGAGCGTTATCGTTTATTTCTATTTCTGGAGAAGGTAAGGGTATTATTCCAGAGTTACTACACTCTATTCGTATATTATCATTGATCGTGATCTGGATAATATCTTTCTCGTAGACTCCTTCTACTACTATAGAAGGGGGTTTCTTCGCTAATATTTTCAACTCTCCTATCTTTAGAGCTAATTCGTAAGGTTCTTCAAAGATCATTTTTTCTTTTCCCTCATTTATTTCTTTTTCATTAGAATTAAATTGTAATTAACGGCATCTCTTGGAACCGTAAAATTATGAACATGAATCGTGGAATCGCTCCCACAATATGGACATAAATTGGTAAAGGGTTCGTCTTCGTAGGGTTTTAAATGATCTTCCATAACCGTGTTACAACACATGCAATACCACATTGATTTCTCCTCCATCATTTCTTTTTCTTAGATGGTTTAGGGTTTATTTTTTCTTGAAGAACCTTAAACGATTTTAACGCGTGGAAGATCGTGTCGGTAAATGGCGATCCTTTCTGGTTCTTTGACGAGATCGTGTCGTTATCTACGCTTAAGATCTCTATATGGCTCGCTCCTCGTCTCCATACCGACCCTACGGTAAACTTCTGTAAGCATTCCGCTCTTACGAACTTCGCGGCGTGCTCGCACGGTTTATCCAACACTAACCGTATCTCCTTTAACTCCTTATTGTCCACATCGGCGTCTTCTGCCTCGCTCACGACCTCTTCGTGTGTGGTAGACAGATTGCAATACTTACACTCTATTTCGTCGTCGTCGGTAATGTAGGTTAAGTCAGTAGGATCGATGATCTTGTCTAACTCGTTCGCTCTATAGGCTTTAGAGATCGCGATCTTTCGTTTTATGCCCGCCTCGATCTTAGTCCAGTTGGATTCGTCGTATTTCACGATCTTGTAAAACATCTTCATGTTGGATTTGTTTATGAAGATCATCGGAATAGACGATACGCCCGTCGCTTTCATATAGAAGGTCATCTGGGCGATGTATTGCCACGAGGCTCCTTTCTTGTAATACTTCCAAAACAACGACCTATCGGCGGATTTTACATCCCATACGGCGATCCACTTCGCGTCGGGGTGTTTAAAAAGAACTTCCCCTTCCACATTTCGAAATTTAACTTTTTTTTTAACGAAGCCGGGCTCCGTGACCAAACACATGTCTACCGGAGAGATCATTAGTAACCGATCTTCTTCGCCTTCTTTTTCTCCTTTAAACACGAACTCGTGCGTCACGTAGATTTCTTCGCCGTAGATAATACCAGGGTGGGCTTGTTTAAACTCGTCCGAGGTGTAATACTCGTAGAGAGGAGCGCGAAACACCTTGTGCCACGTATCTCCTACATCCATTCCCCCCGTTTCTCCCTTCACGCCTTCTAACGGAGGTAGCTTCACACCGCTCATCTTGGCTCCTTCTCGGACATTACAGCCTCCACACCTACTTCCCCCGCTTTGTCCATCGGGGTGCATGTGGAATTGAGAATCTTGTTTCCTCTGCGCGCGGTAAATGCGGTCGTGATCCGCGATCGGATCGATTATTGGCTTAGCTTCCATTTACGACACCTCCACGATTATCCACCATTTAAACAAGGGTGGTAACTTTCCCCAGTCCGTGGACTTCTTGTAGAGTAAGTCGTTCCACTCGCTATATTTAAGCTCGGGTATATCGAACGATGCGTCTACGCCATCGAACGGAGTCTCGTGGTAAGTCTCGGCAATATAAAGGTAAGTGTCGTGCTCGCCGTAGTTAGCTATGTTACTAATCCTCAGCGGTTTTTTCGTTTGTTCCCATTTTTTGTTGATCTCGTCGAAGATTCTAAGCCTTCCCCACTTCTGGAAGAGATAGTCCGATCCCGAGATATAGTCCTTTTGTACCTCATCGTATCCTTTATAGAAGTTGGGCACAAATGGCGATTCTTTTTCGATAATATACAACATCTCTTCCTTCGTAGGTTCTTCCAATTTCATTCCATACAATACGAACGCTTGGTAATCGGTTCCCATGTTTATTTCTCCTCTTTCTTTTCTAACCTTTTTTCGATCTCGTTAAAGATTTCGTTCATAAACGCTATATAAAGCTTCTTGTTGAGTTTGGCTTGTTCCATAAAATAGTAGACTTGTTCTCTTAGAAGAGCCATCATTTTTTTATTGGAACTCTTTAACACATCTTGTAACGATTCATTATCCCATTCTTCTTCCATATTTATTTTTCCTCTATACCATATTTGTTTTTCCCATACCAGCGGGATGTTTTCTGCCAATCTACCGTGTGGTAAAAAGGCATGATCTCGTCCTTAACGGTTTCGATTATTCCTTCCTTCGTTAACGCGGTAAGGTGCTTGATCGTTTTCTTCTTGCGCCACCCTAGAAAACCTGCGTAGCCTTCCATCGTGCAGTTGGGATGGATGCTTATCGATTCGTAGAGCCTCCATTCCTTTTCAAAATCCGTCGTTTAAAGTCCCTCTTTCGATTTAATATACAACGACAAGTACGCTAACGCGATATCTAATTTGGTATCGCCCATATTGTCTACTCTACCCTCCACTAACTCAAGCACTTGGAGCGGCGTCCATTCCTTCGCCATGCGTTCCTCCCAATGATCGGGGCAGAGCGGTATACTCTCGTTCTTTTCTTGGTCTCTAAACCAGAGTAGCTCGTCCTCTCCTTTATCGTAGTCGTATTTCATTAATACATCTAGGACTTTTCCACATTTCGCGCATTTTTCCTTCTCTATCATTTCTTTTCCTCCTTATTTAAGGATTTTTCCAATTTCCATTGTAATTCTAAAGTGCTCGTCATAAACCCGCATTTTGGACACTCGCGCGGATATTCGTTGTGCATGAAACAACCGTCCTCGTGGTTTTGATAGAACTTATGGTTACACAATGGGCATTTCATTTTATGGGTAGTACGGCTTACTCCTCCAGGGTGGAACGAGGGATCGGGAAAGCCGTAGTCGATCGTTTCAAGTCGCTTTTTATTAACTTCTTTTAATAAATCTAATAATTCTTGTCGAGTAAAAGTAGTGCCACAACGCTTACAATACGCCATCGAGTTGTTTTCGTAAAGGATTAACTCGTTAGAAGCGCATTTGGGACACACTTCGTATCTCTTGTCTCTTTCGTAGACTTCGTCCGTATTTCTCAATAAAAAAAGGTCGTCTCCAAATCCAAACATTATTTAACCCCCTTCTTTTTGATCGTGTTCCACGACATGCCCGCGCTATCGCCTATGAGGTCGTTCGACAGCGCTTCGATGTAGCCGTTGGTCGATTCTTCGTTCCTCTCGTCGAATACGTAATACGAGTGCGTGTGCGTCGTGGAAATTATATTCGCGTTACTGTCTAGCTGCTCCACGATCAAGGTATAAGGCTTTTCCCAGTCTGGCTGGATAATAATCCTCTTGTTCTCGTAGAGCATGTCGATGATCTTCTCGAACGCTTTTCGTAGCCGCTCTAACTTTACCTTCTCTTCCATTTTATTTACCATAAATCGTGCCACAACTCCTTTAGCTCTTCTGTGAGGCGTTGTCGTTTCTTGTTGTCGAAAATAGCGAGGTCTATATTACCATCCGTTTGGGTGTCCAGTAAGATCATCGTATAATCCTCTTTTTCGTAGGTCCATTTCGTTTGATTGGTATAAGTAAATACTTCCGAGTCGAAGATGTCCATTCCATATTCTATGGATTCCTCCGTGATTGGACCGTGACTATACCCCACTCTATCGTCGCCATCGATTAGATCCCATACATACTCGCGATAGTCTACTACCGCGAAAGTCCTCCAACCCTCGCGATATCCAAAATAATCGTAGACTTCTTGGAGTATGTTGAAATACTTATCTATTAGATCGGTCATCGGATCGGATCTCCTCTACGATTGAAACAGATTCCCTACGTTGATCGCGCCAAGCCTCATCTTGAGGTAGATCTCTTGAATACGATACGGAATGTTTTCTAGGGGCGTGTATTCTTCTTTTTTAAGCCCCATGTTGTTGTAGATTATGTTGATCTTAGGGCTACCGTCGGCTCCAGGGTTGACGAAACAATAAAATCCCTTGTATCCCTCCAACTCCAGCGACCTCATCTTAGCTAACTGCTGCGGCGTGAAGTTACGCTGGTAATAGTTTCCTTGCACGGTTTTTTCCGCTTTCTTCATCGGCTCGTCCACGATCTCTAGTTGGTATTGTTTAAACATCGTCCACGCGTATTTCTTTCCCTCTTCAATGTTCCCGTCACCCATGCGATAAAAAGTAGCTTCCCCAAGAAAACTATTGCACCACTTCTCGAAGAACGGCTTAACCTCGCGCGGGGGAGAATCGTCTTCCTCGGTAGCGCGAATCTGGTCTCTTAGTTTAACGATCGCCTCCCAATTGAGAACTAAGTAGTCTCCGTTGTTCTTGAGGTCGATCACGCGATCCTTGGTCACGGCGTTACTATGAAGGTATAACAGGTATTTTAAATGGGCGAGCGCGGTCTGTTGTTTCTTGTCCAGCACGCCCGTCATGTTAGTCATCATCTTCACGATGTCGCACGCCTTCACGCCCGAGATCTCTTCCAAGAGCTGGCGTTTCGATTTCTTCTTATTCAATATTTCTTGATTCTTACTCATATATTATGATCTAAATGTATTTTTTATTTTAATATTATTATTATTCGTTTAATGTTTTATCTTCTTTTTCTTTATAGAACCTTCCGTGGCGAGGGCTAGACCACGACGATCTCCACCTATACCCACAGAAATGGCAACAAGACTCGTAATAGTGATCGAATTCCAGATCGTAGTCGCTGGAACTCTCCATAGTTCGGTTATTACATTCTGGACAGTCCGATAAGTTCCTTAACCCATAGTCCATCTGGATTTCCTTAACTCTATCTTTATCGTCGTTCATACTATTTTCTTATTCTTTCTTTTATTTTAAACTATTTATTATTCTATTAATTATAAAAAAAAATAATTGTTTTTATTATTTGTCTATTCCATTTTCTTTAACAACCACTTCTCGATAATGAAACTCTGAGCCTCCTTCTTGTTCGCGTCGAACTGAGAGTGGATTTTACTCTTGGGAAGCCACACATCCTTACCGTTGTACGATACTTTGATCGCTTTATCGGTAGAGCCGTTGATCGCAGCTTTAATTACCGCTGTGTCCTCGAGAGCGGGTTCGTCGTGCACATTGTCGCTCGAGTCGTGTAATAGCTCGGTGTCTGGTGCGGAATCTAACCCTAGATCGGCAAGATCAGTGTCGCTTGGCACGGGTTCGTCTTCGTTAAGAGTTGGCTCTACGACTTCCTCGTGCGCGAGTTCCTCTGCCTTTCCTTCGCTTATCTTGGGTTGTTGGTCTGACACGGTTGATTGAGCGATCTTCTCTTCGTAGCAGTGGTTAAACAGATCGTAACATACTTGGATCTGGTAATGCGTTAAATAGATCTTATACCCTCCTACGTTAAACCATACGATGTCCGTTTTCTTTTCGCCTTTATCGGCGCCCCACGATACATTGATCGGGGTTTTCTTTTCCTTATACGCGTGCACGGTCTTGAACTCCTTCGCTCCTTTTCCGAGCACTTCGTTTATGGCGGCGATCTCTTCGAGACCTATCTTTACCACCAATCCCTCTTTGTTCGAGGGCTTCTCCCATCCACCGTCCTGTTTCTTCTTCAAAAAAGTTAGATTCATGAACGGCTCGGTGGCGTTCGATCGGATAAGCATACCCGTCGATTTTATGAAAAACCTATAGTTGTGACTGTTCGTATTACTTCATATCCTCCTTAATTTTTGATTTTATATCTTCAATAATAAAGTCTATTTTAACTCCTTTTTCGTAGCGGAACGATTGGATCATACTATACCTATAGAGTAAATACGCGGTAAAGCCTCCGTCCATTCTAAGATAATGGTGGATTTGATACCCGTTCCCGAGCTGGATATATTCCTTCCTAGGACCCGTTACGGCACGCCTACTTATAGGTCGGTTGAGCCTCGTCATTTCGCTTTTAAACCGCTTCGATTCTATTTTTTTTCGCGTTATATCTCATCACTATTATTGTTGTTATTTTTTAGATAATTATCTAAATTACTAGGTTTTTTCGTTGATACATAAATCGTTGATATATAAAAAAAATGAATTTTATAGTTCGCATAGTCTACGTATTGTGTGTTAACTTGATAATAAACCTTAATATCATTATGTAATGTACGATATTCTATGTAATCAATGATAGGAGACTGTTGATTTTTTAGATCGAGTTTCCACTTCTTATCGTCGGGCACATAGAGCTCGTCCATGACCATATCCTTAGGGTCGATCTCGTAGTAGTCCCCTCTTCCTCCGTGCTCGATCCTTACATGGTCTCTAGCGATCATTACACCGCTTTCCTTATCGTAAAGAGGTTTTTCTACCATGCGTCGTCCTCGTCCTCCTCCTCGTCGTCAGGGTCGTAGGAACTTTCGTGGTCTTCGTATTCGTGCCCTCGGATCTTCGTCAACTCCTTCTTGACCTCCTCGTAGGTGACTTCTTTATCCTTCCCAAAAACCTTCTGTAATTGATCGTATTCTTCCTTTTTCATATACCACTTACAGATCTTGTCCGATCTCGTGGAATGGTAGAACTTGGGAAACTTCGCGGGCATCGCCTCGTTCGAGCAGTAGCCTTTCCAGATCCAGAAACTAAAACATCCCAGCTCTTCGTCGTAGGCGTATTCCTCTTCGGTCCAAAAGACCGTAGGAAAGAAAAACACGCAGCTCTGGCACGCTTTCACCACTCTATTACAGTGCGCGTCCCAATCGATCGATTTCTTCTCGGACTCGTTACTCATATGTCCACCTCGCGAATTAACTTCGCTTTTTCCCATTTACTTTTCCAATGAATGTCGGTCTGAACGTGATTAGCTCTTACGCACTTCGCGATGTTATCGTTAAACTCGGACACTGGAAACGCAGCTTTATTCCTTACTACATACCCTTCGCAGACGCTTCCGTAGAGACTCTCTCTTGGAATATGCATTTCGTATCTACTATCAATATCTCCGAGAGTAATAATCGGTGCCGTGTAGAGCTTGAGCTCGTTGGTTATATCGTACATCTCGTCCGTAGATACGAACACATCGCCTCGCCGTATCGCGAACACGTAGAAGTAAGAAGTTAGCTTCTCGTAGGTGATCGAGTGGATGGCATACATATTTTCCCCGTAAATGATCATATCGTCAGGGAGGTCGTATTGGAACTTCTCTGCCATTTTGATTATATAAGTCTGCCACGGTTTTCCATAGGCGGCAGCGTTATCCGACCGCGCGTGAATATAGTTCTTTGCGATTGCGGTATTCTCTCCGTCGAGTTTTTCCGTGAAGACAAGAGATTTATCCTCGAAACATTTTACATTTTCCTTCCGTTTATCGTCGCGGCTTAACTGCTGAGACCACGGCAGGTGCTCTATGCTTGGGAACTTCATTTAATATCATCTTTTTCTTTTAGTTTAATTAAATAATCTAAATACCACTTCGCTTTCTTCAAATCCTCTAGTTCTCTTCCTTTAAACTTAGCGCGGAGAATATACGTTACTACATTGCCTTCGTAGAATCCTAGCTTATACGCGTTTATAACATCCACGGCTTCTATCCCTCCTTGGTTGTAGTGCGAGGGGTGGTTAACATTATCGTTCTTTTCGCTCATGGATACAATCTCCTACTCGTTATTATGTGAAAACACTCCAAACAAAGAAGATCGTTGAACATCTCGTCTCTTATCAAATCTACGCCTTCGACGCCTTCTTTACCACATCGTTGGCATTTTAATTTATTCTTTTCGCTCATCCAAAACATCCCCTTTTGTGCTTTTTAGTAAACATCGCTTTCTTATTGATCTCTGGATCGCTCTTACCGATTATATTTAACACGTCCTGCTGGCGCTTTTTATCGCGTTTAAAATTCTCTAACTCCTCTTCGATTAATTCTCCTATACTTTTCTTCTCGGTCATTCTTTCACTCACTTTTTCTTAGTTCTTTAATTTTTATTCCCGCTTCTATTTCCTTCTTAATATATTCGTCTAACACGCCAGAAGCACGCGAGATAACAGTATCGAACCCGTCGCGCACGCTTCCCAAATAAGTTTTTAAATGGTTGTAATGCTCTTCCGTAGTAGGTTCGTGGCTATCGTAATTCTCTAACGCGTTAAATGCGATGCACTTTCCTACGATAATTCCTTTTCTCTTACCTTTCTTATAAATTTTCATTTCTTTTTGGAATTTCTCCCATTCTTCGCTTCTATTTTTCATTTCCTTACCTCCTCCATCCACTTTTCGTATTGGTCCTTTCCCGTAGTGCACAATTGGTCGTAAGTCATATATTCTAAGTGGTGCTCTTGGACATTGTTGTTATTCTCGATGATCTCTCGGTCGTCAAACATAAAAATCGTTTTATCTTTCAGTTTTATAATCTTCGTTCTTATCGCCTTTTTTATAATGTAGTTCGCACGGTTTATGATAATAAGGACAGGTATCGCAGGTTTCGTGCTCGTTGCAAGTCCATTTCCCATACTTACCGATCAATTCCAACATTTCGTCTAGAACATCCTTATTTCTCTTCCTTCCATCTTCAATACTATCCCTCTCTATGATTCTTTTAACGGAATTAAATGCCGCGATTTTTCCTTTCACGAATTCTCGCTCTAAATCCTTCGTATCGAATAGTTCTATAAATCCATCGATGAGAGAGAGTAAGTTTTTCTTAAATAGTTGTAAGCTCATTCTTACTCGTCTCGTTTTCTTTTATAGGTTGGAATCCATAATATTTCAACATTACATTAAACATATCTATTAATTCTGCGCGGGTTTTATCCTCGAAAAGCGTGCAGTCTGTATCGTCCTTTTTTTTAGTGTGAAGACAGCCCTTGCACATGTTTTTATCGTTCATAGCTCTTGTTCCTCTCTCTTTTCCATTTTGGGTAAGTTCTCCTTTACTCGTTTCGTGATGTAGTTGTCTAATCTATCCCATCTTTTGTCTATCGTGAGGAAAACACCGCTCTTGTGCGTTAAGTCCGTGCGTGCGGCGATCTCTTTTCTTGGAACACCTTGCACCTTCTTACATTCCTCTAAAACAGCCGTGCGAGTGTCGAAATATGCTTTCTCTAAATATGCTACCATTTCTCTAAGCTCGGTGCAGAACTCCTCGGGAATCGTGAGTATTAGTTCTTCGTCCACTTTCCCATCTTTCATACTTCCACATAAATTCTTGTAGGTAAGGTTCGCTAATAACTTCGCCACTTCGAAATATCTCTTTGATTTAAACTTTACTCGTTCTCCTCCCTTATAGAGCGCTACGAACCCTTCTTGGTCGAGCTCGCGGTGCGTTTCTTGCCATTCGAACATCTGCTCGGGCGTAATAGTAAATTCCTTGACTAGCTCCATTTTAAGGTCCTGGTTAATTTTCTCTACTAACTTACGCGGGAGCTCTCCTACGGACTTATCGAAGATCGCGAGTAGGACGAACTTCTCTTCCTTACCGTAATCGATCACGATTCTATTCTCGGGATATATGATCTCGGCTAAGATCGTGTAGTCGTGTGGAACCATCGAAAGATCGTGCTTCTTTAACATCTCCGTCGCTTTAATAGACTGCTCAGACGCGAACGACCCGCGCGTGTTAACTCTCCACTTCCCGTCGTACCAATAGATTATTCCTAGAGAGCCATCGACCTTCTCGGTAATCGATACTGGCTTCGCGGCAAGAAACCTCTTCTGTTCCTCGGGAGAGAACTCGCTTAGATTGAAGAATTTCGAGAACGGTCTCGCGACGAGATCGCCAGTATGCGCGTCGTATATGTGCCCTCTCGAATTGATCGTGATGTCGTTCCATATTTTATCGAACTGGCACTTGTCTGAGTAGTTAAAGAGCACCAGCTTGCCGTCGTCGGAAAATTTCCGCATGAGGTAGCCTTGGTCGATCAACTCGTCTATGCGTTTATCCTTTATGTCCATAATAACTACACATCCATTTTATAAAACATTTTATCTTTTTAAACATATTTATCTTACCTCGTCTCATATTATCGAACTCTTTTAACATTTTCTTAAACTGGCGTTTACTAAGATCGCCGTTCTCGTATATGTGGAGAGGTATCACGCTCCATGCGCCCGTGCGGTCGGAGCCTATTGGATTATAGGTAATGTATTTAAACGGATCGTTGTCGTCTGCCATTCCATTACCACTCGCTGTATTCTAATTGTATTTCTCTCCAATCGATTTCGATTTCCTTATAATTCTTCTCTCTTAACTCGTCCAAATGATACTCGTCGGTGATCTCGATCGTGCATTTACCGTGCTCGCGAATGTAGTCAAGAATGCCATACATCACGAACGGATTAAGTAGTACTTCCCCCCACTTACACACATCGGGATAGAAATATTCCTTCCTCGTGTGGTTTACGATCACGGCTAGAGTTCCCATTTACATCACATCTTTTCTTAATTGCGGGACTCCCGCGACCAGAGTTAATCGCGATGGATGTCGGTGGTGAAGGAGCCTTTCCGCTTATTTTTTTACTTCCAGAAAATCTTCTGGGCAAGTTTTTTCTTTATCGGACTCTTTCTTCTCTTCTACCTTCTTTACATCGGTATTAGAAAGGATATTATCCGTAGGGCTGTATATTGTAGGTGTGTTTGTGGATGTTGTATCGGTAACGCCATTCATATCTATATTGATTCCTCGAACCGTAGGAGGAGGAACGAATTGAATGTAATCCGTCTCGGAAGCGTCGGCGTCCAGCATTCTTAGGTTCCCTATAGTAGGATAAAACCACGATCCCCTCGTATCGGATTGTATTACCTCTTTGTAGTCGTGGACTTGTTGTAGTTGTTCCAACTGTCGCCGCGTATTCTCTACAATAGTTTGTGATGTTAAATTCTCGTTGTTCTTTATTGCGTGCGCTTCCTTGATTGTCTCTGATAACTCGTCCGTGCGTGTGAGTAATATTATGATACCAAATACAACTACCGTTATAAGCATTCGCACGGGTAAATACCACGACTCGTTCTTTTCCGTAGGAACTCCAAAGATTAAATCGGGTAAACAATAGCTACCTGTGACTAATATCGCTACTACTATTGTTTTTACGATCGCGCTAGTCCGTTCCTTCATTTACTCCTCTCCTTCGTTATTGCCTCGTCGCACTCGGTACAGATTACTCTTTTCTTGAATTTTTCCACCAATTCCTCGTAGTTCTTCCATTTCGCGTCCCACTCGGCTTGGGGTAGGTTCTCCGCGTTATACCCGTCCGCCAAATGCATGATCAGTTTACCGCACCTCGAACAATGGATGTAGGTCATTCGATCAGCTCTTTTATATGTTTCTCGAAGTTTTCTACGATCGCTTTTTGTGTGGGACGAACCATCTTACCTTTCTTATCGTAAAGACTACGGAATATGGCACTATTCTTCATTGAAGTCCACTCGTCTAGTAAATACTCCGCTTTTATTTTTAATTTGATCGATTCTAACGACTTGGAGTCCGTTCTGGGAGGTCTCGGCTCGCGTGGTTCTTTTTTCGCTTTCTTCTCTTTAAACTCAGGCGGCTTAAATAGACTCGTTTAACTGCGCCTCCAGATCCGCTAATCCATCCTTTGTTAAGTGTTGATTTAATATTTCAACGAAGCTATTAAACTTACTCTCGGTATTGAAGTATGTGTCTTTAATCGCGTTTAAGAATTGTATAAGTCCTTTTATTGTTTTTTTATCGTATACGGTGGTAGTATACGATGTGTCCGATGGTATACCATTGCCTCGATGGAGTTTAATGAAATCTTCCCACTTCGCCTTCTCCGAGGGTGGAACTTTCACTTGAAGGTTTACCAGAGTTTCCTTAAATAGCTTCTTCGTTGTTTTATAGCCTCTTATTCTTTGTGGTATACTATGATCTATGTATAGTATACGATTATTTAAAGGTTATTATTAACCTCTTGCTCGTCGATCTCGTAGTATAAATAGTTAATATTGTGATAAGGAATGGACACGATCTTTTCTACTTCGTCTTTAATGATCTTATTCCTATACTCTTGTTTAAAGCGCACTACCGCTTGACCCATGCCCAAGTATATCTCTTGAAGATATATGCTATATCCATACGCATTTGGGTGAAATATAAATTGACATTCGTGAGATACTCCAGTCTTCGTGTCTAGATTTATTTTCTTTATTTTTACCCATTCTCCTACGTAGCTCGTTCTTTATCGCCTTCTCCTTTATTATATTCAATAGTCCATTTTCCGTTTTTATAAATATTCTTTCCTTTTATTTTCTTAGAGTAACGAGCAGAATCTTTATCGTTTGGAAATGGCTTCACTTGGCAAGTAATATAGATCTCTTCCGTAAAATCTTCGTCGTCGTAATCCTCTCGTTCTTTCTGGCAATATCCTTTATATTTCACGAATATGGTTTCTCTCGTTTTATAATCGATTCTCTTTTTAATCTCCCGATACGACCATCCACAGATATATTCTTTGTCGTGGTGGACGACCTCGTGGATATATTCTATGTGAACCATGATTTCTTCATCTCCCTCGCTCGATCCACCGAAACGGTTCTTTATTTAATTCTGGAATTATATATTTCTCGAACACTTCGTTCCAATCCACGCCTGCGAAATGGGAACACGAGTCGCACAAGGCAAAAGGACAACCACCAATGTCGCATTTGTCCGTTACATCAATGTCTATCATGGAAGCGAAGTTGAATTCTATTTTATTCACGATTCTACCGTTGATGTTTTGGAAGCTATAAATACGACTAAGAAACGATGGGAATTTACCATAAGTAGACCACACATCGTTTTCGTATTTCTTCTTATCGTAGGTCATAACTCGCGATCCTCCATTTCTACATCGAAATTCTTGTTTCCTTTTTTCTTTAAATACTCGTAATACTCTCTCGTCTCGCACACGATCACGGGCTTAGTATGTCCTTGTAGAAACGCCATTGGTTGGGGCATCATATCGTCGTCGAACGAGTCCCCTTTCAACCGATAGATCGGAACTGTGTGTATGGCGTGCCATCCCCAAACCGTCCCTAGTAGCTCGTATTCCGCGTCACATTTTTGACATTGGGGAAAATAACACATGTAAATCGGATACACTACTTCGTACCCGCACTTCTTACACTTCCAGACCGCGTCAGTCACTTTACATCTCCTCCTTTTTCTTGACCAAACGCGATCTCGGGGTGCTCCTCGTAGCACTTCTGGCACATTCCAAAGATGCGGTAAGTGTCCACATCCAGCGGTAGTATGCCTCTCTTACAGACTTTACAGATCGGCTGCGCTATAAACCTCGTTCTATGGGTTTTCATTTTTTCTTCTCACTACTCCATTCCTTAAATTTATTATCTAATTCTTCTAACATACCTTTCTTATTAGCTTGATCTAGCACTTTCTGGCGTATATCAAGCGTGAGTAAGGTCATATTCGTGATCATAGCGTTAAATTGATCTTTCAAAATCGTTTCTATTCTTTCGTTGTATTTCGCACAATCCTTACAATAATATAGTTCCTCGCGTCGCTTTCCGTTTCCGTAGTTATAACCGCGCTCGGATTCTATGTTGAAATCTAACATGATAACCCTACGATAGGAAATATGATCGTTCTCTGGGATATATTCCAAACAGTTCAAACAACAATTCCTCTTGCATACGAAGCACTCTTCAGATAGGCTCCATATCTCTTGTCCGCAGCACTCGCACGCTTCTTTTTCGATCATTCTTTCTTATCCTCTTTATCGTATTTTAACGGACAATTCTTTTTATTACATCCTTTTATATCTAAACCATGTTTCATACCATAACGGCAAGTAGATCCACCCCATCTATCTCGATGAGGGCAACAATTCTTGGGTAAAATTACATCCCAGTTTTCGCTCATTCGTTCTCGCCTCGCGGGGGTATTACTTTCCATCGTATGTTCGCTTCGAGCTCGTCGTTGATCGCTACGATATGGTGGATACCGTCGTCTCCGTTTTTCTGGAGCTCCGCTACATATTGTTCCATGGTTTCTATCCAGTCCTTACTTATGTAGTATCCTTGGTAGTAGTCTCCTTCTCGCACGCCTTTCTTCATAACATAGATCCACGCGTGATACGAGGGACCTTCTATTTCAATACAGTAGATCCCTTTTATTCTTTTTTTATTGTCTTTCTTTTCTCGATCTAATATATCCAACACTAACTCTTGTAGATTCATGTTTTTATCACTTCTCTTTTTTTAAGTTATTGGTAAGTATCTTCTTTACACCGTTAAGTAGCGTTTTTAATTTATCTATCTTCTCCTCGACCGACCACGAATCCTTATAGTATTGCACGGTATTATATAGATCTTTCAACTCTTTTCTTATATCGGTCATTCGCACGCCTCTTTCATTCTTTTATTAAAATAATGCTTGGGAAACTTTAATATAAAACCCTTCAAGTCCTTTTCGTTATACTCCTTCATTAACTCGCGCCACGCCTCGATCTGACCGTAATTTAACGAGAGATCAAGTTTCTTGGGAATGAAGGTAATTTCCGACTCCAACTCCCGATTACATTTTGGGCACACGACCGCGATCCATTTTAAATTCTTATGGTTATGATGTAAATGGAAATTCGGTGAGCCTATGGCTGGAACGGCGCATTTATAACAAACCAAACGCGAGTCCTCGATTCTTGGCTCGTATTTCATGGATTCTACCTTTTTCCGTATGGAATTAATATAACTCGGCGTTCTCCCGTAGCGCTCTCCTATTTCCTTGTTAGAGCCTTTTCCTACGCAGATATCTTCCAAGATTTCGTTATATTGACTATTCGTCGCGGTTAGTTTCCCCTCCATCCCGATTGTTGTTGATATAATAACGCTTTTTTAAGCTCTTCGTCTATTTTCTTATTGTTTTCCTCTTGGTTCTCTCCTTTTTCGATCAACGCGCAGACCGTTCCTAGATAAGTAGTATGGCACTTCAGACACGAACAATACGCTCTATCGAATAGATAATAGTCTTGGTTGGTCTTTTCGCTCGCGACGATGTATCCTAGAAACGCGATCTCGCTCGCGTGGCACTCCGCGCATTTTAAAACGGTAGACCGATAGAGTACTCTATTCTTGTATTTATATTTCTCGTTGCCTATTCCTATCCACACGGTTGGGGTTATTACTTCCCAGTCGTATTCTTCTTTATCGTCGGTCATAATATTATATCACCATTTTTACTATTATATACCACATAAACTTCTTTTTCTATAATTCTATCGAACGGAAGCTTATTGTATCTACCATTCCATTTCTTACTGCAACAATAATTAACCGCCTCTCCGTAGGTATAGAACACGAGAAAACGCCTTTTATGAATGATAAGATACCATTTATCGAGATTTAATAACATTCCTATGGTATTTTCTATCGAGAATTGGGTCTCCCACTCGTTTACCTCTTCTCTAATTCTTATCGTATGCGATCGCGCTCCTATTCAATAATTGGTTTAACCCAATCGGGTATAGGTTTATCGTTTAATAGAAACTCTACGGTTTCGTCCATTAAAACGCGAAGATCGTAACTATAGAATTGGTGTTTAATTACTACGGGTATGTTACTCGTATATCTTGCTATTAATTCTTGGATCGTTCTCGGGTCGGGATTCATGGATTTCCACACCAGCGTTGCCGGCATCTCGCATTTACTCACGCCGTGCTTCTTAACGGTTAAATAATCGTCCTTACTCGGTTCTTGTAACAACTCCCAACCCACCCACCACGCTTGTTTTTCTATTTTCATGAAACAACCTCTATTATTTGTTTAATCTACAATTGTCTTCGTCGCACCCACAACCGCATAACCAGAGGTGGTGGTCTTCGAACTTGAATTTATCGTCTTGGTCGGCATAGAACTCTCTAATTACTAAATCGAGTATTTCCGTGCAAGATCCATTTCCTACGGGGCAGATCGTTAGATCGGAGAGTAATTTTCCCAGTTTCTTCCCTTTCGGATAGTCCATGATCTTTTTTTCTATGTTACTCAAGAAACTCGCGTTTTTCTTCATACTTTTTTCCACCCATTCTTTAAATATTCTTGTATGTGATCTTTAAACTCGTCTGTATCGTAGTAATCTTGGGCAATTCTATTATGACAAAAAGTGTCGTCGGGATTAAGTAAGATCATCACGGAACTATCGTAGTCTACATCCATGCGTTCTATTACTCCATCGGGAAGGTTAGATCCGAACGGGGGCACGAATGCCATGTCAACCTCGCGCCATATTCCTACATTATGTTTGTTGGGAGCGTTTAATCCAGAATACACCCATCTTTCTAATCGTATTTTCATTCTACATCGTCCTCGCGTTTTACGATCTCTATAGCGGTAATTTCGTGGAAGGGGAATATATATTCTACGAACGGTGCGTCTCTTTTATGATATTGTTTATGGCGGATCTTTAACGCCGCTTGTCCCGATCCAAAGTATTTATCGATGTAATAAAGACAAGTCTTATGTCCATAATTATCGATACAAACAGCGTGGTTGTCTTGAAAAAAGAAAGGTTCCTTTGGTTTAATCCACCCCGTGCCTCTTCCCGACCACGACTCGGTTTCTTCCTGCCCTGAGAGGAGCGCAGTTGGCATTTTATTTTCATTAAACGAGATATTGATAAAGCTCGCTTCTTTCCATTCTTCGTCCATTATTTTATCCACTTCTCTAAATTGTTTTTTCTTGTATTTCTACACAGTAAACACACTAAATAAATTACATTCTCTGGTCTTACTTCCATGTCTTTAATACCGTTCTTTCTCATCGTAGAAAACACATTAATACACGCGTTCTCCATAGAACCTACTATTTGTTGGTGTTTAAGTTTAAGTCCCGAGCCGCAGCCTAGCACATAATCGGTCGAGGGAATCGTCGCGTTCTCGATCATAGTAGTAATCTTTTTCTTGACTGCCGCCTGCCAGTGTCTCGAATTCCCGAGCTGCTTATCGCTCCAGTCTGGGTGTTGGTCGCGTCGGAGTTCTTTATAAGTCTTGAAGTCGAACCGCGCGTAGATGAGGTAATACTCGTCGAACTTACCGCGTTGTTTTATCTCCTCGAAGGGGCGAATACCTAGCGTGCGGCACTTAAACCGATTGGGGCAACCGTCGGGATACCCTGGATATGGTCTCGCGCAGAGTTCTTTTATGTAATCGTAGTTTACGATGGAGTATTCTCGTATTTGTTTTACGCCGATGGATACTAGATCGTGGAAGTTGATTTTAGAGGCTGCCATCATTTCTCTTCTTTCTCCCTTTTTTCCACAATATAAAGAATACTATACTACCGTAAATAGCTCCTACGGAATATAGGACAAATTCGTTCGATCCAAAGAAGATAAGGTATATCATTCCAACTACGATGAAACCGAGCCAGATGATAAATCCTTCTATAAGTTCTTTCTTAAGGGTCGCCATCGCTGCTCTCTTCCTCCAACAATGGGCATTGACAATTTAACTCGTTTATTTTTCTCAACAATTCGTGGTACTCAGGAGGTTGTTTAAATACTGGTTGGTCTTTTGTTGTGATCTCGTTTAAATCCTTAATTAATTCGTTGAACTTTTTCTCGTGCATTGGCGAGTGAGGACAGTTGCAATGGGCTCCATACCCATCGTCTCCTCCATCAAAGAATGGACACGCACACTCTACATGAAAGACGCCTCGACGATATATATCTTCTCCCGCGCTATAACTGATATCCATTCCCTGCATCCACGAAGGGAGTTTATTTAGCTTGAATTTCTTCTCGGTCACTTCCTTTTTCTACCTCGTTACCATTCATTCTACTCGTTATATAATTCCGATCGGTCGAAAAGATCGGTATTTCGTTGTCCACGACCCATTCTCCTCGTTCTACCAATCCCGTAAAGTATGGAGGTTTATCTACGTAGACGGAATTCTTGACCTTGATCACGCATCTCCCTCGCTTTAGCTTAGTCGGTAGCTTGTCCCAATTGTCTCCTTTTTCGTAGATCATGTCGTGCATTTTATGTCCATCGCACCCTTGGAGCTTCTTTTGGGAGTAATACTTCCGTGCGAGCATCTGTAAGGAATTCCGTTCCCAATCGCGCTGTCGAAAGATAAAGTAATTTACTACATCGAACTCGGGCACGGAAAACGCTCTACTATCGAAGCTAACGATCGTGTCTTTCTTTAGATCGTGTTGATGTTTCCAGAGCATGCAATACGCCGTCGCTAAGGACGCAGAGATCGTGGTTATCTTAACAACTTTATTGTCGAACCACGGATCGCTCTCGTAGCCGTTGTGGAGGAGGATGTTGATCTCGTCTGATTGTAGATACGCGAACCGTGCGCCAGAGATCACCTTGCACAGCTCCACCGCTACGAACTCCATCATTTCTACGAATTTATTATCGAATGGCTTCTCTAACCCTCGCGTGAAGGTGTGGAACGCCCGTCCGTCAATTCTAACGATCACGGGTATGTTATACGGTAAGGTATACGAAAAACACTTCTCGTAGTCCTTCATTCTATCGTCTAGATCTTTCATTTCTTTTCCCTTCTAAAATATAATACAATCGCGTATGCTACGCTAAAAATTGCCCCCCATACCATAACTATGCCAATGGGCACATCTTCTATATTCTTTATGTTTACCACCATTACTATAAATGCCACCATAAAGTAACACATTACATACGCAAAGAACAATCCAACGGAGTATAGAGCTATAATAGCTAAAGATTTCATGATTCTTTTACCTTCTTTTTTTAAAAGAGTCTATAAGGAATTGTAAGAGCTTGGGATTAAGCTCTCCTTTCTTAACGCCTATTTTTAACAAGATACAATGATACACTTCGCCCATATGGTTGATTCCTTCTAAGAAGTCCTTGACCTGCCACCCTCTTCCTTCGTTCCACGCCTTAATACCTTCTAGGTCGGTTCCTTTCTTTAGTTCTCGTATGATTCCTTTTATCGCGTGGAGCCTATCTAAGTGGAATTGTCTGCGTTTTTTCCTATGTTTAGCGGTCTGTAGGTCGAGATGCCCTAGTGTGTAGAACTTTTCGTAGTTCTCCGTGGTATACGGCAAGGTAGGTTCGCCGTCGTAGTTTTTTATATGTCCACAGTTAACGCAAGTTAATTTATCAGACTTATTGGGATACGATTTTCTCCATTTTATCGTTTTATTAAGCGTATCTAATACGATCTTCTCGTTCTTGAAGATACTACGCTTTCGTTGGAATATATCTCTTATTAAGTAATATTCCTCGCATATTGGGCATACTACCATAGAGATTTCTTTAAAGTATTGTTGGTCTTTCATTAAAGAACCCTCTTTATTTAAATTCTTCTTGCACTTCTATTACGAATGTATACACTCCTCTAGATAAACTCATGGTAGATATGTGCGTGGTAAGCTCCTCGAGCGTTTTAAAACTCATGTCAAAATGCACGGGTATGTCCATATATTTGGAATCGTTCTTGTCATACGCCTGTTTTAACGGACTATTCAAGTTCGCGTTGTAAAATCCATATAATTTGTAATATGTCGTTATTAATCCTCTCCTTTCGCGATCGCTTCTTTATTGGCGATATATCTCGGGTAATCGGGTAGTTCGCTAACGATCTTTAACTTAGTTCTCCCATCGTGACCGTGTAGGATTCTTACCGTTTCTAGACAATCTGCGATCGTGGTAGTGGCAATATCAGATAACCATCTATACGCCACTGTGCCATCGGAAAACACTATACCTTCCGCTATGATACCAGTGCCGCTAATTCCGCTTACATCTTCAAACCGTTCTAATATGAAATACTTCGTGATCTTATCTACCTCTTTCGTTTTTATACCTTTAAAAAAAATAATTAGATTAACTTACTAAGCCCATCTTTTAACGGCACGGAAATGTCGTCTGTTATAGGGGCTATTACTAATGGTTTATTGAAATAAATGTCGTCGTGGCATAACCCACACGAATTATTGCGAGGAACGGCAAACCGATACGCGGACGAAAACACATAAGCTTTGTCTCCTTTTTCGTTCTCGAGACGCATTCCCACGAACATTAAGTCTCCCCCGTCGCATTTTGGACACCGCACGCGTGCAGAGGCGCGGTAATGCACGGGCTCGCTCTTGGTGTAAGTAATCCCGTTGATCGCGATGTCGGTCATACCACATTCTCTCCCTTATAAAGCTTTAATTTATTTAACCCAAGCTCTTTCGCTTGGTCGTCGTCGCACAAGATTCCGCACATAAGAATCTCCCCTTCCTCCACCTCGTAGAAGCCCGCGTCAGGTACGAACGCAGTACATAACTTCATATTCAACGCATGTTTGTTATACTCGTCTAATGTCGCAAGGTGGGGCACGGATAAAATTATCTTCGTTTGAAAGTGATCTAATATCCAGCTATTGATCTTGCAACCCGATGAAGAGCCAAGGTATTTATACACTAACTCTGAGCCCACATGGCTCGAATGGACGAGTAATTTCCCAACGGAGTAGCTCTTGTCCGTCCTTACCAATATATACAATTTTATTGCCATTAGAACCACCCTATAAATGTGTTATCCCATTCGTCTTCTAAGACTGGATAGTTAAGAGAAATGTAATTTTCAAGTTCCATTAATAGATCGTTTAATTTTTCTTTAAACCACCATATATCAGAGATTTCCACTTCTTTCTTGAAATCATCGAACTCTATCTTCAATTTCGGCATATTAATCATCGCATTTCTCCTTTTCTAAGACATCGTGGACATAAATATTGATCGTTATCAGACGGCTCGAACCGCGTGAAGCACCGAGTGCATCTTCGCGTCCATCGCCTTCCTTTTTTATTTTTTATAACCATTTATCCAATCCGACTCCTTCTTTCTTTTCTTTATCCTTTAACGGGCAATAATATTTTCTATTACACAGCTTCTTCATATCAACGATCAATGGATACGAGCAGTAGGCGTAGTTTCTTAATCCTCCGCACGATTCTATCGTTTCTATGTGCCGATACGGACAGTCGGGCGTTATTTGTCCTTCTCCATGATAAACTGCTTTATGAACTTATACAACTCGACTTTTTGTTCGTAGGTCAGGTTGATCGCGCTGTGGTGACGCCAATGCTTCCATTTGGGAAACACTTCTACGATCAGGTCGCTGGTCTGTTTATCGTTGTCGGCTTTACCCCACTCGTAGTCCGAGAACTTCATTAAACCGCAGGTGTGGACACAATCGCACGAAAACACGATCGCCTTGTCAAATTCGTAGGGCGATCCATACCGCGTAACTTCCTTTTTTTTAAACACCATTATTTTATCTCCTCATCCGGTTCTTTTTCTTCTTTTTCTTCCAATTCGATCTCCTCTAACAAAGGAGGTCCGTTAAAACTATAATTGATCGTCTGGATAAACTTCTTGACGGATTCGTCTCCAAACTTCTCGATGTCTTTAAGCTCCTTCTCGGGAGCGTTTACCATCTTCTTAAGCGTGTCGAACTTCTTTAACGCGTTCCTCGCTCCCGTTTCGATGATACGTAGACCAGACGCGAGCACCATGTTGACCGCGCGGTCTTCCGTCTTGACTTTAAGCGTGACGGGCTTAATGATTTTATCGTCGTAGCTCTTTTCAATAATTCTACTCGCTAAGTATACGGCGGCTTTCTTAGCTGGCATGGGAATACACGGTATTCTATACCGCCCGTTAATAGAACCTATTGCCCCCATGATCGCGTTTATGTTAATGTGCTCTTCTGCGGCAAGACTATCCCAACTGCCATAGACGATGTAAAAGAACTTAATAGTTGGATTAAGGTGCATGTTATAAAGCTGGTTACGGAAGCGTTCTCCTCTATCTACCGTTAACGCGCTCCATAAATCCTTGAAACTCTTTAACTCGATCACGACATCCTTGTATTGGATATCTCCTATTTCCAGTTTTTTCTTTTTCGCTAACGGAAAATACTGTAACACTAGATCGAGCGTGGGTTGATAGTCCTTCGTGCGAGCCTCGGGCTCGGAGGTGTCCACCCATACTTCGAATTCCTTTGGATCTACTTTTTTTACCGTTTTCCACGCACCGTTTTAATTTGTTATTATAAAATACTAAAAAAAATTATTTAATTAATCTCTTTTAAAAGGTATTGATTTATTCCTCCTCTTCTTCGCCTTCTCCTTCCTCTTCTTCCTCGTCCACTTCGTCTTCTCCTTCCTCTTCTTCTTCCGTTGCTGCGGGAGTTGTCGGAGTAGTCGCGTTCTGGACGGTCTCGGGGATAGTAAGCTGTTTCTTGCCTGGTAGTTCGAGCATCATGACCATGTCTTCGTCCTCGTAGAACATCTCGTCCGACCAGTCGCGTAGCTTGTGTAAGGACTTCTCTTCCTCGTAGGTAATCGAGATACCGTGCTTTCCTTTGAATAGGACTTTTCTAACCTCGACCACGCGAATTTCCTTGGTCTTTTTGTCCTTCATCTTCTTTTTCTTGTCCTGAATCCCTGCGAGTTTTAAGGTGAAGGTAAACTGTTTTTTTCCTGCCATATTTTTTCCTTTTTATTTTTTTAAATATTCCTCGATCACTTTTCGAACGAGATAGGTGTTATTAACCAGTTCTTTGTCGGCATCTGGGTGGTTTTCTACCCATTTCTTAGTTAATTCGTCTAGTAACGAATGTTTTAATCGTATCATCGTGTATTCTGAAATAATGAATCTTCTCGTTTTAAGTGATGTTATTATAATATAATATGATATACTATTATATAAACTTGCTATTAAATGAATATTAATACATTATTAGTTCGTTGTTAACAACGATTTTTAACCTTCTCTACCATATACGATCTATGGAACCTATCATTTCGATCCATATAGGCAATTACATAAAAGACATTTTCGCCGCCGAGTTTAACAAAGAATATTGTTCGTATAACTCTTCCAACGAAGCCCAGTGCGTCAATTACCTAGACTTCGTGCGGAGAACTCGTGGGCATAACCGTTGCTACCTCTGTTATTTATGTAAGTATTTTAATATCGAGAAGTTACGGTTTAATGTGCCAAAAGAGTTAATTCGTCAGACGGAGCTAGAACTTAATCAATCGCCGTAGAAGGATGTTTTGGACATGTGCACTGTTCTGTTGGAACTAGAGTTCTCCCTGTATAGCCAAATGGTATTTTCTCGATTGTGCATCGTTCCACTTGATCGGCGAGCGTTCTAAAATCTTGGAACGGTTGGTCTGCAAGCGTGCGATCGGGATTATCTTCAACGAGTGCATCTACGGCTTTATCCCGCATTTTACACATAGACTCACATACGCTCTTGCAATGAGCCGCGGCTGGATAACACATATTACTGGTAGCATTATCCCTTTTTGGTATTCCTGAGATAATATATCCTTCCGTTCTCCACGCCGTGGTGTTTGGACTCTTTCCTGCCATGCTTTCCAGCTCTTAACTCGTTTTAAGACTTTTATAATAAGTTATACTATTATTATTGTTTTCTACTTATTTAAACTTTAATAAGAGTCGTTAAATTTTAACACTCTCTCTATTTTAAATCTAATTTTATCTTATAGTTATTTGTGATTTTTTACGATCAAAGTTGAAGATGTAATTCTATATTTCGAAAAAAATGTGCTCGTTAAAAACGATCTTTTAAGAGAAAATAAAGACCTCGTTATCCACGCGATTCGCGACGTCCACGAATATATCGTGCGGAACTTTGGTATGATGCCTCCTATACGGAGTATAATCGCTCTAGCGCTGTATAAATCCACGACCTTCGCTAAATACGAGATCGCAGGTATGGTCGGAATCACCCTTACTACCTTTAATAAATACATACGAAAGCTCCCTATTTCTTTTTCCGACTCCTTGGAGACCGTTTAGACGCTTTCTTGGGCTTCTCCTCTACTTTATCCACCGTAGGACGAGGACGGGCTACTTCCATAAAGTCCTCGGGACAAGTCTTCTCTATCGGAGGAATGGCTGCCGTTGGAGGCTCAGTCGTAATGTTGTTGTTCTCTAAAGGATTGCCAAAAGCGTCAACAGCAGGATTTATACCCGTTCTTATATATGTGATTGTGGGAAGTCCTGGAAGTCCTGTTCTTATTGTAGGCTCTGTCGCTACCACTGATGTTGGTGGCTCTCGCACTACTCTATAAACTGGTTCTGGCGGAGGTAGTATAACGGGCTCTGGTTCGGGTTCTGGAGGAGGTGGCGGAGGCGGTGGTGGAGGTCGTATCGCTACTGGGTCGGGTAATGCTTCCATTAAAATATGATAGATGACTTTAGCCGTGCCGTTAAGGGGAAGCTCGTGATATACTGCGATCTCGCGGTTGTTTAACACGCGAAACTCTCCTCGGCAGTGCATCGATAGTTCCTTGTAAGGAGACCGTCTCTGTCGCAGCGGATTAACCTCTCTCCGTAGTATTTGTTCGTGCCTTGATAGCGAAGGCGTTGTCGTATTTCGATCAGTTCGATTGGGGCTCGGTCGTCCACATCGATCGCGTAGAACTCGTCTGGAATAACCAGCACATCTTCGCGCCTCGCCCCCGACACTAGGAAATCGATCTCGCTTGCGGTTTTAAGTACCATCTCTCTTTACCTCTATGAAGTCTTCGGGACAGGTTTTCTCCCGCTCTGGTTCTTTTTTCGTCTCTTCGACCGTCTCGTCTAGATCGAGCGAGGTTCTAAGTTTTTCGATAAACTCTTCCGCGAGACGCTTTCCAAAACCCTTCTTATCGTAGAACTCGAGTTCCTTCTCTATTTTATATCGTCTTGGAAAATAGGCTTTCTTAAACTCGTCGAGACTGTGGAACTCGCGCACATCGTCGTTAATATCCATATAATTTCCCATATTTCTCTTCCATGACATAATAATGGTTCTTTCAAGTTTTTTAACTTTTTTATTTATTCCTTAGCGCTAAGATCTGATCTTTTAACGCTTGGTTCTCTTGTAATAACTGTATTTTATCTGAGATCGCAGTATTTTGGTTTTTTATAATTTCGTCTAGGTTTTTCGATATTGTTTTATATTGTTCTACGGTTAATTTCAATTGCTCTGTAAGTTCTTGGTTCTCCTTTTTTAATTTAACGCACATATCTGCGGCGTTGGTCATATCCTTCGCGCATTTCTCTAGCCTTGCCACCAACGCCTCGTTCTCATCGTTGAGTTTCTTTATACGCCATTCGCGAGAGTGGATCATTTCCTCGTAGTCCTGTTTAGTGTAATTCATTTAATCCTCCTCCGCTGTTATTCGCGCTTTACAAGCCTTACTCGATTTAAACGGACACAAGGTTCCGTAGAAAGTTATTTGAGCGTTTCTACACTTCCCAGAAGGATCTATATGAACACAACCGTTCCCACGCGCAATTCTATATTTCGATCTCATTTTATTTTTCCCTCTGTAACTCTTCAATTAACTCTTTTATATATTTCCATTTTACTTTCTCGTCGTCGTCCACGGGAAGTTCCATCAACCTTCGTATGAAATCGCTCCGTTCGTTCTGTCCTTTAACTTCCTTAGATATTTCCTTAATCCACTCGTTTATCTCGTGGGGATTCATGTTTTACCTCCTCTTTTTCTAAATACTCTATGATCCGATCTAGTTTATCGTGGATCGGTTGTAATAGTTTACACGCGTCGCATACATACCCTACGCTGTTGGTCGGATATTCCGTTGGTATTTCTCTCTTACACTTCTCGCACGTAGCGTAGTGCTGTAGAGAAACATCGCCGTAGTCTCCCGATGCAATGGCTTCGCCGTTCATGTAATGTATATTACTATATCTATCTATATACGCTCCTTTCACGGTTTTTTCTCTCCTCCTCTCGCTTTAGAGCTACATTTTTTACAATAGGTCGTGTTTTTATCGATTTCCTTTGGGTTAACTCCGTTTTCAATGTGTCCAGATTCGATGTAGAGATCGTAGGATAACGATTGCCCGTGGTTAACGATCCTTTTCTTACAGCCAGGACATCGTTGCAAGCGGATTCTCTTTCTCATTTCTTAAGATCGCCTCCTACAATATTCTTTATTTCTTCCAAATATTCGCTGTCCGGTAATCGATCGTGGTGGAGGGATCGTTTAAACCCGCACTTAGTACAGAAGGAATACGCCTCGTTCCCTTCTTTTGGGTGCCATTCGTTGCAGTTTCCACACCATTGAGCGTTAGTTTTTATCTCCCCTCCGCAGTGTGGGCATACTTGGTCTTCCCACCACTTGATCACGTTCCTTACTTGATCTACGCTCATTTTTTACTCTCCTTTTTTTAAATGATCTTGTAAACATTGAAAAGAGCAGAAGTCAAATGGATCTTCGCGCATGACTCCTACGGAATTCTTTATAATTCCACGACCTAGTTCTAGGTTTCCTACGCGTAGCCATCCTTCTTGGTGATAATTATCCGTTTCTTTTCCACAAACATCGCATCTATATTTCTTGATCTTTGTCATTTACTCTCACCTCTTTTAATTGTTTAATTATATCATGTAATTCCACGCCTTCCTTGTGAAAATGTTCGTGAATCTCCGTGCTGAGGTCTCTCGTTAAATTAGATAAACGATCTATATGTTTCGCGAGTTGCATGAGTAGTGTCTTCATAATCTCTATTTCCGATTCGCTCACGGCGCGCCCTCCTCCTTAATACGAATCTCTTTTACGCCTAACCAATTCATGTGACGGAAGATCTCTGATTTGTAATACTCCATAAACTCGTCCGTGTTCTCTTGTTTAACTTCAATCGCTAACGAGAGGAGTTGTTCGTACATTTCTCTTAATTCGGTCATGGTTTGCTCTCGCCCCCGAGCTTCTCTAACCTTTCTTCCCGCTCTTTATAGGTCTCGATGGGGTTTCTCTCGATTATATATTTCAACCAACATTCGTAGCACAGTGATTTATTAAATAACTTCCATGGATCGTCTTTTTCTTTTATTTCTTTTCCACATTTATCACATTTGCTCACGGGTCGCCCGCCTCCTTCTTTTCTGCTAACAATCGAGCTATACCTATAATGAGAACCATAAGAAATAACCCGTGAGATACTCCACATAAATACCATAGAAATTCGTTAATGGTCACGGTCGTTTCTAGTCGCCCTCCTCGTCTTCTATATCTTCGTATTCAATACAATCTACGCATAAATATCCGTCGTCGCAGAGAGCATAACTTTCTTTTAGGATGTTTATTACATCACCACATTCTACGCATTTCCGCTTTCCGTTAATAACCCAAGTAATTTTCTTTTTGGTCATTTAGTCGCCCCCTTCCACCATCTCTTTTTTATCCATATTGCATTTTTATAGCTCACTCTGTTCACCCCCGAGCTTCTCTTGTATATGATCTAAATACATTCTCATAAATATCATAATATCCTGTAATAGATCACAATGATCGCATCCAATCGCCTTTTCTAAATATCGATCTTCAAACGATTTCCATTTCAAGATAAAAAAAGAATCTTCTGGTTTCATTTCTGTTCGCCCCCGAGCTTCTCTTTTAGTTTCTCGTAGAACTCGTTATAATCGTCGGAACGCGCAAGAACGAGCGAATCTAAGCGTTCGATGTCCTTAGCGACCTCCGCCTTCATTATGAAGTACTCGCAAGGTTCGCATAATTTACACGGAATATGATTACGATCTGCATTTCTAGGACATTTAGCGATCTTTTCTTCGAGAGAGGGTTCCGCAACGAAACACGAACATTTATTGTCGTTAACTGGCTTACAACCTTCGAACCGTTTCTTACATCCATTACAAATTTCGTGAGAGGGTTCCGCCGCCGCGCCCTTCTCTGCTTTCACTTTCTTACACGACTCACAATTACATAAGAGTCCGTGTGCCATGTAAGTCGCAACATCGTCAGAAGAGGGTTCCTTCGGTTTCGAGTCGGTCTCTTTCTCGTATTCACCACAATTCTTAGAATTAATTGTACTCCACGCGCTCCATGTGTAGGAACATCCGTTCCTTCTTCGACAAGTCAAGCAAGAGGTCTCGCTCGTGGGTTCCTTCGGTTTCGAGTCGTGTTTGCAACTATCTAAATTATAACACCATTCATCGTTCTCGATGTAAGCTTTATGGCACTCTTCACAAACCGATTTCTCGCCCGAAGTCTTTAAAAACGATCTAACCTCAAACGGCAATTTAACGCCCGCTTCTGCGCTTCGATCTACTAAACAGATCACGAATTTCGGTTGTTTTCCTACTCGTTTGATACAGTCCTCTACGCTCTTTCCCGTAGTGATCACATCGTCGTAGATTATATAATCGCATCCTCTTAGATCAAAGTTCCAAGTGTCATCTTTAGGAGAATAATACCCATCAATACAGTCAGTTAAGGTGATTGGATGAATCGATTGGATTGCGAATAGTTTTAAACCGTTCCGTAATTCTAATATTTTATTCGTTATAATACGAGCGTCCTTGTTTTCTGGCTTGTCTAATAGATCGAACTCGTATTTTCCGTTCAATTTAACTCCGTGCGTGGATGTAAACTCTCCTGCTACGAAGTATTTTGAAAAATCAATTAGAGACGAAATTGGAATTGGCGGTTCCATATTCCACTCCGCGAGTCGTTCTACCGATTTCTCGCGCGAAGGCTCCTTCCCTTCGCAATGCTCTTTGTAATATTTAATAAAGTCTTGATTAACGGATTCGTGTTTATCTACGGTATCTCTGATGATAGAGAGCGCCCCGCGTAGAACCTTTATTTCTTTATCTTGTTTGTTAAGACGGTTAAATATGTTATCGTAATCTGCCTTAAAGATTAAGACTAAACGATTGTTCGAAGCACCAACGGGACAAAACCTTTTATTGGCAAGCTCGTCGGGAAGAGATTTAAGCTGGGCTTCCAGCTTCTCAATTGATTGAAACGCTTTTCCAAACGAATCTATATAATTTTGCTCGATGGCTCGGATGTCTTTATTCTCTAATTCAGAGACCTTTTCCTCCAGCGCCTTGATACCTAATTGATCTCGGAACAATTCCGCGCTTTCCTTTTCGATGTAAAATGTGGTCTTCTTAGAATCATTCATTTCTTTTTCGTCTCCTTTATTTTCTTTCTTTTAATCCTACACACCCAATCTTCGTCGCAGTAGCTCCTATATCCGCATCTATCGCACGGAATAAACAACGGAAATAAGTTCTTCTTAGCCCATTCCTGCCCGTGTGGCAGCGGTTCTTTCTTCTCGGTCATTTCTTCTTTTCCTCATCTTTATATAATTTTTTTCCTAATTCTCGATTAATTTTACTGTCAAAAATATCTAGGATCGGGTGTAGTTTCCCTTTCTGGCGCAGATCGTTAATATAATCGTCAATAACATCGTCTATATTAGGTTCTCCCGCTAATCTCCGTATTCTTCGCGCTCTTACTTCGTCGAACTCTTTTCCCAAGAACTTTTTACTCATTCCTTCTCGCCTACTCGTATTATGTATTTACAGATCGGACATTGATATAATCTAACTCCAAACCACATCTCTCCTTGATCGTCTCTTGACAATGGTATTAAGTCTTTATCGCATTTATGACAATATAATCCAATTGTAATAATCTTCTCGATCGAAAAGCTCATTCCTACCACTCCCAATCGTCAAATACTGATCGTTTTTTTGGAGGGTCATTAAACCCTTCCATATCTTGTATGATCTCATCTAGAATATCCTCAACGGTTGTCGCCTTCTTGCACTTATCGCACCAATAGATCCATTTCTTTTCGTTATCTTTAAATCTTCCTCGATGCACTGTACCTCCGCAAGGACATGGTTTTTTTTGATCGAATAAATCGTTATAATTCTCGGTCATTCCTTAACCTCCTCTCTCTAAGTCCATATCCGCCCAATCGGCTTCGCACTCGTAATAATCGTCCGTTTCCTTGAAATTCTTGCATTTAAACTTTCGCTTTACCATCCATAATGGCATGGTATACGCGCTGCACCAATCGGTGGAGTCTGGACCTTCTGCGTGGCTGCACCGCATGCATAACTGGGCGCTGTTGTGCCACCTACCGTAGGCTTCTTGCTCGTCTTCTTCATACCTCCTCTGGCATTCGCTACACCACTCGCCCGGCTTGTCCACTCCGTTCTTTCCGCAATTATCGCATTCAAAGGACATGTTCACACCTTCTCGTTTAATTTCCATATTTCTATGATGTTCTTCTTTTCGAACTGGACGCGATCTCCATAGTGTCCATAATCGGAGGAGTTTATTGTTCTATTGGCTAACAATCCTTCTATCTTATCGCCGTTTATTTGTGCGACGCTTATCCATAGTCTCTCGCCGTATTTCCCGTCGTCGTCGGTAAGGATTATCTTAACGAGATCGGCTACTCTAACGGCGTCCTTTTCTTCCTTGGAAGGTATCCAGAAGGTATCTGGGTACTTCCTATGATTTTCTTCTTCATCTACTATTTTCGTAGGTTATTATCCCCCCAATAAAAGTTTTCTCATTTCTTCTGGCGTGAGCTCGTTACGAAAGATCTCCTCTCGAATTAGTCTTATCTCTTCTCTAAGATCGCGGATGATCGCGTTCGATTTGGCTAATTCTCCTTGTAAGCGTTCGTTCTCGAACTTTAATTTTTTATAGGCTAGTTCCAATTCTTGATATAATCGAATGTTGTTGGAATGGTATTGTTTTGGAGTCATTCGTTCCCCTCCAGATAATCGTCGTAGGTGTCGTTGGAACACTCGCTTTCGTGCGCGTCCCAACAATCGAAACATAGATCCGCGTCGCAATACTTACAATTATAAGATTTGGAGAGATCCTTTCCGCATTCCGCGCATTTTATAGGCGGATAATATTTGGTTTTCGCCATTATATTTCACCTCATTCTAAATATAACTTGGTGTAGTAGTCGTCTCCGTTAATACCGTGTTTCTCTAAGAGGTAAGTCTCTAAATCCAAGAGTATATCGTCTATCACATTGTGGATACCCTTCAAATCAGAAACTTCTTTCTCTTCTTTAAATTCTTCAAACTCTATTTTTATCTTTCTTACCATTCTATATCACTCTTAGTTTCTCTATAATAGTATATAACTTACCCGCTGTTAAATCGTCCACCTTGCCACAGTTTCTTTGGTGCGTGGCGATAAAGTCCTTAATCACGCATAGCGCGTCTAGCACCAGATCCTGTAGCGTTTCCGTTTTTTCGTTTAACTCGTCTAAACTTAATTCTACCGTTTTTTTATCCCTTCTTTTTATAATAATCGTCTATAAAACTAAGAAAACCCTTTATTTTGTTTTTCCACGTCGGTCTTGAAAACACGAGCGCGGTCTTCTCGTCGCTAGGGTCGTATTCTATGTATTCGAGTTTTCTCCCTCCCGTCGAAGGATCGGTGGTAAGAGTAATAAACGAATCCGATTTTATTATTTCTATTTTTGGCGAGTAGTCTGGAATGGTATACTCGTTCTCTTTCTTCTCTTCGCTCATGCCTTCCACCTCGCTACTATCCACGCCATTAATAAAACTAATAGAAACGCCGCGAGCACGCCGCACATCGCTCCTATAAACATAACGATCACATCTTCCATGGTAAAACATTCTGTCGCTAGAACGATCGTGTTATACCACCTCGAGCGCTATTAATATGCGGAGCGCTAACAGCCCGACTAAGAGAATCAAAATTCCTAGAAACATCCATAATCCATACTCTGGCTTACCCGCGCGATAGATCGCTGTGCTGAAATTGACCCATTGGTGGAGCTGGTCGTGAGTGATCTCCCCCCGCTCGGCTTTTCCTTGCATTTCCACGAACTCGGCGTAGAGCTCTTTTCTTCTCTTATGCATATTCTTTTCTCTCTTTTAAATTGTTATTTCTTTATTATAAGGTTTTGTTATAATTTGATCGCAGATAGCACATTTTATACTATGCATATTAAAAACCCAGATTTGTTTATGATTTAAAGATCGCGTTTTACCGCACTTACAAACAATATCGTACTTTCCCGTTTCTTTGTTAAAACATTTTTCTAAATACTCTTTTGTTTCTTGTTCTTCTTTCGTTAGAATTTGATCGGTCATTTATTCCTCTTCTCCTCCGTTAATAATATCGTCCATTCCCATTTTCTTTAACCTCCATTTAATTAAGAACTTCTCGAACGGCACTGGGTCGGGCTTCTCGGGCAAGAAAGTATGAGTATACGCCTCGTTAAGCTTGTTCTTCAAGTCCCAGAGCTCTTCCTCCTTGGTAATTTCCACCTTCTCGAACATGGGCTTCCCCCACACAAATACGTTGATTCCGAACTTTAACGATCGTCCGATGGTGTTAAGCTTCTTCTTATAAATTAACGAGTTTCTGTCGATCTCTCTCGTGGGAGCCTTTTCGCCTTTTCTTACCTTTCCCGTGCGCGAGCCCGTGCCAGTTATGAAGTGGTAGATGTTGTGCTCTGCCATTCCATTGATCGAGTGAAAGCAGTTCTTCGCAATGGTCTTAATCGCGATCTCTCGTAGCTCGCGCAGCACGGAGCGATATTCGTTTACCACGATCGGAGAGGTGACCGCCCATAGATAATTTACATTACCCTTAAGGACTTCGCGCACACAGTTTCCTAGATCGCACGATTGCACGTCCGATTCTCGCTCTACGCCGTTGTAGGTCTCCTTACCCTTATATTCTCGGTTCCGCCTCGTCTGTTGGAGAAGGAAGTCCCTCGAGTCCATAATATAAACCTCGTTGATGTCCAGGTCTGAGGTCGGTTTTTCCATGCCCCACATATGACTGCCTGTTATAGTTCTAAACGCTAATAAATCGTTCTCTTTCGTTATTTTTTATCGCTCTCCTTTTTTTGTGATACCATACCCACGAGTAAGATCATGATACAGATCCAATACGCGTCTTCCGAGATGTTGGTAACTCCTACAGCTTTTAACACAATAAACATTATTTCTATTATTAACAACACCCACGCGCCAGCTTCGCTCATTTTTTTTTCATTCTCCTTTCTTTATTCTGGAAACCCATAATAATGGGGTTTTTTCAACTCTATTTTTTCTAATATAATATAAGAACTAGGAGATGTCCACTCCACTTTCAATTTATACTTCCCGCATAATTGGCAGTATCTAACTTCCGTGCGATCGTCTGGGAACTCCACCGCATCTATATTTCCTCCGCACAATGGACAGACATCTAACTCGTCTTCTTTCATTTTACTCCCATCAGCTCGTCTCTTACTTTCATTAACAGTTTTCCGAGCATGTCCTTTCCTTTAACCCCCCAGTATAGGTCCGTAGGCGAATTCTCGTGCAATCTCGCGGGATAGGTCGCGATTAGCTTCGCTTTAAGGTCGGGGTTCTGGGAAAACTTCGCTCTAAGTCCTTCTAACATCACGTCGTTTTTCATGGCGTCCCAGTTCTCTTTCATATCCTCTTTTCTAAGATTGTGTCCTACGACCATCGCGTAGTAAGGAATAGGCGCATTCTTGAGCCACTCGCTAAGCTCTTTTTTATTGGTCTTCACGGATTGGTAAAACACCTCGTTGCAACTATACTCTTCGTCGCCAATCTTTTGGATCGCGCGTTCGAAGTTAGAAAAACATCCGTTCTTTTCTTTCCTTAAGTAAAAATATACATCTTCTTCTACCATTTTTTATTCCTCCTTATTTTTTAAGTATAACGAATAATGATCCCGCATAGATCGCTTCCTGAGCGTCTTCCACTTCGCGATCACTTTCTTTAACCGTTCTACTTTATCGTTGTAAGTGCCCTCTGTCGCCCAGTCTAAGTCTCCTACTATATCGGCGATCACGGACGCGACGAAGCCTTTCCTGTCCGAGTCCTTATACTCTTTAGTAATGTCTTTGTAATTATACGACCACTCGGTATTGGAGGGGTGTAGACAAGGTTTTATGGTATTACCCTTGATCGTGTGATTAGATGTTTCTAAGCTATATTTCTTCCACGGCATTTTTACTCCTCGTCTTTTTTAAGTATGTTTTTTATTATTTAAATAATTTGATTAATAGAATAATATAAAAAAAAATTGAGTTAAGAGTTATGTTTTATACGGTAGTTGTAAATCGGCGCTGGTAATCAATTTACTGAGGTCGATCGTCTCGCGCACGGATTTTATCTGTCCATCGGGTAGTTTTATCAACAGCTCGGTAAGGAACTCCTCTTCGATCGTGCGAATGCCAAAGTCTACGCTGGTAAATCGTGCTTTAAGATAATACAGTAACGCGCGGTAAAGCTGTTGTTTGTAGTTCTCTTGGGTCGGTAGCTTGAATTGTAGTCGGAACCCTCGTTCCACGCCGTTGATCTCTAAGATAAACTCGATCACGCCAGTCTCCGTGTATTCCGTAGTCCGTATTCCTTTAAGGTTGTATTTCTGTAAGAACTTGCGGATTTCGCCCTGCGTGTTCGCTACGTCTACTTTAGACCTGTAATACGGTAGCTCGGAAAACTTCTTCGTCGTTTCTATCGCCTCATATAAGGGTTTCGTCTAAACCTAGGTCTTCCTTCGGTGGTTGTGGTGGTGTAGGATCCGCGCTTGGTTGGGGAGGAGGCATGTTCATCATAGATTCGAGTAGAGTCCTCATAGCGTCTACGTCGCGTCTCAATGCGGCGAGCTCGGAGAGGATTAGTTCGAAGTATCCTTTCGTGGTCTGGGGTGAGCTCGTAGTAGGCGTCACGAAGGTAGGAGTTCCAGGGGGTGCTCCTTTGGGAGGAGGGGGTAAGTTCTTAGATTGTGCCGAGCCTCCAAACTCTGCGGGAATAGGCGTAGGAATAGGTTTTGTGTCGTTGTATTTGTTCTTGTATCTTTCGTAGTCCTTCTCTGGACCCCATTTTACCGTAGCGTTATCCGCTATTCGAAAGATCACGGTCTGGAGCTTTTCGTAGTTCTTTGGGAAGGCGTCTAAGATGTCATTAGTTTGTATCCACGCCATTTGTCCTTTCCCGTCTCCAATTCCTACGACGCTTTTTCCGTTTGGTTTTATCCAGATCGCGATCCCTCGTTCTAGTTTAACCATTTTTCTTATCTCCTTCTATTTGTTCTAAGTCCTTGATCATTGCGCGGTATTTTATCATTACAGCTTTTAGTTGCGAACTCGTGTGGTCTAAGCCTAGCGATATTTCTTTAAAATATTGTTGTCCAGAAACGGACAGCGAAAACAGCTTTACAAACGGACAGGTTTCAAGTTGTTTGAAAAGTTTCTCTAAGTATTCTAACTCGTCCCTTGCCGTATTGATGAGGGTCGTTGCGTCTTCTTCTGCTTGGTAGATGGTAATTTTATTCATTACTTCTTCTTTTTTATCTTCCATTGTGTTGATCTTCCTCCAATTTAAGAATTCGCTTGATCAGTTCTCTGATAAGTTCGTCCTTCGCTCCTTTATCTAGGTAGCTCCAATCGGCTCCTTCGTCGATCACTAGTTTAAGCAAGTCTTTGGGTCGTTCCATCATTTTCTACTACGCCTCTTTCTTTCTTCTTTTAATTGCCTACGCGCTCGCGCTAGCTCTACATCAAGCTCGGTTATTCTTCTTCTCTTGAAAGACATAGATTTTAGAACCATCGACCTATACCTCGATCGCTAACAGTTGTTTGATTAGTTCCTCGAAGCACGGCACGCACATGGGCTCGTTTCCGATACCGTAGCGCACCATCTTGTTGTAAGGTGCTTCATCGGCTGGTAAGAGCCCGTGCTCGCACCGTCGGCACCTGTACGGGTTCCTTACTTTCTCTACTGTATACGAAAACCGTATCTTGATAATTTCGATTTTCTTTACCAATTCCAATATTTCTTTCATTTCCATTATTTCTTCTCCTCCTTGATATAAAAACTATTAAAATGTCGCACGATGTCGCGGATGTGTCCTTCTACGGATTCGTTGGATGGTCCTTTAAATGGATCTTCGCAGCTAATGATGTCGCAGTCCTCCGAGGTCGGATTATAATATTCGCATTTGGGACAGATCACTTCTTCTCCTTGTGCTAACCTTCGCTTTAACTCTTCGTAGTCCATTATTCTTTCTTGCCCTCCAGTTTTAGTTTCTCTTCCTTGTCCTTGATTACATCTTCGACAATATCGCTGGCTTTTTCGAAGGTCAAGGCAAAGAGAAATCCCCATGCAAAGAAAATCCAACTTTCTTCTGGGATGACGATCATCATCATAATAAATATAGCGATCGTTACCGCAGTCAGTATGGACACTACTACGAGTCTAAGTTTCCATAACATTATTTCTCTTCCGCCTCCAATTTCTTTAACTTTTCTACTTGGTCGGGGTCTCCGTATTCGCATATAATATCTTTAATAGTATCGAGAAGGAGATCATCCAAGACATCTTCCGCTAAATGTCTGATCTGTGATTGAATGTCTAGTTCGTAGTCCATAATTAGTCTACCTCGTAGCCTTGTTTTTCCAGCCATTCCGCGAACATTTTCGTTGGTTTTCCCTGTCGCACCGCGATCCTATTGGTGTTCTCTCGGGAGAACGCGTTGATAAGACCTTGGTATTCGTCTGAGCTTATAGGAGGTAGTTTCTTTAATATCTTCGTCTCGCCGTTCTTTTCCGCGATTTCTACGAGCTTGTCTTCTAAGTTTTCTTCTTTCTTCGTCGCTTTCAAGATTTCGCCTTTACTATATTCCACTTCTTCTGGATGTTCTTCCATGTAGAGAACCATACGGTCTAAGTCGCTATCGGGTATCGTGCGCGAGGTGTCGATCGTGCAAGTCGTGTCGGTGCAGTTCGTCTTGTTATCGTATATAACCGTGTCCGTGTTCGCGTCGTTAATGGTGTAGTTAAAGTCCGTGGTCGTAGTCGCGTTGATCGCCTTCTTCCCTTTCTTTTTAGTCAACCATTTCTTGAGTCCCATATTATTTCTTCTCCTCCTTCCTTTCTTTAAGTTGTTGCATAATGTCTTTGTGGATGGCGGCGTCTAAGAGTTTTTTAATTTTCTCTCGACTCTTTGGGTCAGTAAGGTAAACCCATTCTAAGATACGATAAAAGAACTCGTCGCATTCCTGAACGGTGGACCCATTCCACGCATCGTCAATGGTGACCTCCTTTTCAAATTCGAACATAGGCATTATTTCTTCTCCTCCGTATCGTGTAACATCCTTCCTAGCGTGTGATTACTTCCCAGAGTGATTAAGAATTTAAAAGTAGCTACGTCGGTTTTTAACCCTTCGTGTTTCTTAATTTCTTCAAATGTTTCTACGAACTCTTGATCTAACTCTATTTGATATTTGTGTTTAAAATGTGTCATGATGTAATACTTATTCGTGTGTTGTAATATTTAAATATTTATATCAATAAATAAATAATTAGAGATCGAGAAATTTAGATTCTTTTCTTTTCTTCGTATACGCCTTGCGCATTACAAAGTTCCACGACTTGTTACGGTCTATAAACAACCACATTACATCCCACAACCAGTCTAGAACCTTTAAAACAAACAAGATCGGGCGATGGGACTCAAGATTCTGCTCGCATTCCCCACTAACTACGCGAATCGTTCCTTCTTTAGTCTTACCTAGAAATATACGAATCTTAGTCGGTTTTACGTTAAAAAAAGAGTTTATCTTCATGTGCCCCTTCTCGTGGATATAGACGATTCTCATCTTATCGTGGAGCTTTTTTATTATGCTTAGAGGTATTTTTACCTTTAACGGATTATTTATTTTATAGCTTTCTATTGTCATGTTTAATCCTCTTACAGTATAATTTAAAAATATTAAAAAAAATAAGGTTTAAAGGTTATTTTTTATAGTTGGGAGTTACTTTACAGTGGATTATGTCGAATTCAAAACCGCAGTTATCGCACTTAACCCATTCTCTTACCGTAGCGTTACAGATCTTAGACATGTCCGCTTGTATGTGCGGAACTTCTGCGCCACATTTTGGACACTCTACGCCACATTCTGGACCAGTCTCGATATCTGAGGTCATTTATTCTCCCCCGATTCCGTCTTCCGTCACGGTAAAGATCGCTTCTCCTTCTGGGAGACACGGCGAGTCTACGATCTTGGCGATCCTCTGCTCTCCTTTTCCTTTCCTCAGATACACGCGCATAGTCGTGCCGTGGGCGACGATGTTCCCCCCTGCCGCTTGAATTGGATTTCCGTAGAATGTATCGGGCTTCGATTGAACCTGATTCGTAACGATGATCGCTAAGTCGGGATAAATGTCGCACAGTCTCAACAGATCGTGGATGTGGCTATTAAGGGTTTGTTGCCGATTCGCTAAGGTCCCTCTCCCAACATACTCGCTTCTAAAGTGTCCTACGAGAGAATCTACGATCACGAGTTTTATGTTCCTCTCTTTCACAAAATTTTGGTTTAATAATTGTTTCGCGAGGAGGATTTGGTGATCGCAGTTATACACGCGTCCATAAAGGATATTCTTTAACGCCTTATCGGGATCGATTCCTTTAGCTTTCGCCATGCTGATAATACGCTCGGGTCGAAAAGTTCCTTCTGTATCTAGATAAACGGCAGTGCCTCCTAGTCCACCGCTTTCCTTGGGTAGCTGGACGTTCACGCAGAGCTGATGGGCGATCTGTGTCTTTCCGGTTCTATATTCCCCAAAGAACTCGGTCATGCTTCCCGTTTCTATACCCCCTCCCAACAACTCGTCTAACTCGTGGGAGCTCGTGGTTATTCGCGCCATGTTCCTTCTATGTTCCCAGACTTCTGTTCCAGATTTGAAACATACGTTAGCTTTTTCCATCGCGTCTTTTATAATCTTCTCGGCGGTCTTTTCTCCCAGCCCGCTCTCTTCTTGGATGATCTTGGGAGGAGTCATGGCAATAGATTCGAAACTACTAAAACCTGCCTTCACGAGCTTCGTCGCGGTCGCTTTTCCTACGCCTTCGATTGTCATTATTAACGCTACGGCGTCCGCATCTGCGCCACTCATGTCTATCTTCTCGTCGTCGTCAGTATCCTTGTCCTTGTCTTTACTCTTGGATTTCGCCTTCGCCTTCTTGGTCTTAGTCTTAGTCTTGGGTTCTGCATCCTCGTTCTCGTCCTTACCTGCGAGATCGAACTCTTCTTCTTCTATTTCTTCTAAGAAATTAACATCTTCCTCAATAGGGGCGGGCTTCTCTTTCACCTCTTCTTCGAGACCGACCTTCTTGGGAGGATCCTCCTCGACTACGAGTTCCATCTCTTCTACTACTATTTCTTTCTTCTCTTCTTCGTTGGTTTTTACTTCCATATTTTTATTCACTTCCGCGCCACCGACCCCTTCTGGGACTTCCTCCTTCGCGAACTTCAAATGCTCTTCGTAGATCTTTCCCTTCTGGTGGTTGTGGTGGCATTCCGTACAATAATATTCCTTTTCCATGGGTTAAATCTTCTTTTAAGTATAGTAACTATAATTTTTTTATATTTAAATAATTACTCTCTTGAAAAAAAATAAATTAATGATCGTTTTTTATTCTTCTTTTAAATATTTTGGTGTCTTATACTCCGCGTATTTATCTAACCCTTTCTTGGGTATGAATTTATCTACGATCGGATAATGCTTGTGCTCTAAGATGTCTTTTACATCGAAGTAATGAATAGTAATCTCGTTCTCGCGTTTTAACCGCGCTACCTCCGCTCTAAAATCCGCCGAGAATTCCGTCGCGATGAAGATCCCTTCCGTCTGCTTCTCTCTTAATAGAGTCCCGCTAAACGCGTCTAGATGAGCGCGCCCCGCCTTGAATTTCTTTACTTGGATAAGGCACTCCCCCAGATTGCCGTCTATGCCGCCGTCGGCGCCTCTATTGCCCGAGAAGCCTCCAAACTCGCGTATGACGAAGTTCTGGAACTCGTAGCCGTCAAGCTGGGCGATCTCCTCGGGGGTGATGGGTAGTCCTTCTATGATATCGAACCTTACTTTAAGGCGCTTGGCGATCAACCTACACGCAGTAGGAGATACATCTATTCCGATCCATTGCCTGTTGAGTTTCTTCGCTACGGCGATCGTTGTGCCACAGTTCCCATTCAATATTACTTTTCCTTCTCTTCTTATAATGATTATATGGGAAGGAACTGTTACACAATATACATAGTCGTTCCAATCAATAATTTCTGCGTGTTTTAATGTAGACTCGGTTCGTTTAATCGTTCCGCTGATGCAATAACATATACTCTTCGACCAGAATAATCGACCATCCTTTGACATTTTTTTCTCCGTTCGTGGTAGTCGTTTTGAAATCGTAACACATATACCAAGCTTAACCATTATTTCTGCTATGTTATCAATTAATTGTTTTGAAATGCTATAGATCCGTATTCCATCTTCCCTTGTCATTCCATCTGATAAGATTAAGCCTTCTAATACATCTTGTAAGTATGGTTTATCGTAGTTTAGAACTTCTCTTGGTATCGTGCGTGTTGGTTGTTTGTGGCATTGTTTAAGATAAGTAAAGATCTCTTCGTTGTTAAAGGTATATCGTCCTTCAGTTTTCTTCCAAACTATGTTCATTTTGTTTAAGAAGTTTTTAATGTAACTATCGTTGTCTTTTATTTGGCGTATTCCTACACGATACCCCGTTGATGTTTTTCCTTCGTCAATATATCCATCACCTAGCCAGAATCCAAGGAACTTACACCATGCGTGTGGGTCTATGTTATTTGGTGGTTTCGGTATATTTCCAGAGCTAATTCCATTGCAGTTTCTTTTAATTTTCGCTAGCCATTTTATGTCCTTAGCTTTGATAAAATCATAATCTGTATAATGAAATGTTGGGGCGGTCTTTCTCTCAGCCGCATACATGTTATGATCGGGCGTGACTAAAATGTCATACATTGTGGATTTCCAGTGATACATCTTTCCATTATGGATATATTTCTGTTTCGTTATAGCATCTACATATTCAATGGTATTACCTTCTACTTGGGCGATCCTTTCGTTTTCTAGGTTCTTAAATTTTACCCATCCGTTCTCTGTTAATAACTCCGTTTCTCCATCGTAACATCCACAAAACGCGTCAAGGACGACATCGTTCTCGTTGGAACTGGTTTTGATTATACGTTCTAAGAGCGCTTCTGGCTTCTGTGTTGGATAACCAAGTCGTTCTTTTGATGACGGATGTAAATACATTCCATCCCATACATCTGAGCATGGTATATTAGCATCGAGATATTTTTTATAATTAGGTAATCCTCCACTCGACCATTCGAACTCTCCACCATTCCTTACGAATTCGTCTATCTTATTTTGAGTCCATACCCAACCGTGTTTATTATCTAATTGAACTGTTTTGTCTTCCGTTGGGAAGTATCTACTTTGACCTTTTGAGACATCTACATAACTATTAGCTTTTATGATAGTTATACTTCTATAATATCCTTTGTTATCTTTTTTCTTGTATTGACCAGATAGATCTTTGGACTTTTCTTTTTGAATGTTAAATATATAATCGTCTGATTTGGTATAAATCAATATTACATCGTGGATTACTCCAAATTTATTAGTGCCAGTTCCTTTAGCGTTCGTTCTCAACCAGCATATACGATTTAAAGGATCTCTATCGAATATTTGATCGCATAGAACTCTTAAATACGCGTCCGCGTGCCAGTCGCAATGGAGATAGAAGCTTCCCGTTTTTTTAAGAACCCGATATATTTCCTTAATTCTCGGTTCCATCCACTCCAGATACACGTTGATATCCTTCTTCGCCCGTCCGCTCCCGTTCTTGTTCTCGGTAATCCAACGGTCTCCAAACTGCCGTATTTCCGCGCCGTCGCCCCAAATGACCTCGTAGTTCTTGATCGCGAAGGATTAGTAAAATCTAATCGGTTTTCGTGAAGAACGGAGGGTCTATGTAGACGAGATCGACGGACTCGGATTCCAAGGTCTTGAGGACTTCTAAATTATCTCCACATATTATTCTTTCTATCATTTTAATAACCTCTCTAAATATTCTGGATGATCCCTTTTCCATATTACGCCTTCTATTGAATATGGACTAATTCCTCTTTTTATAAGATCATCGTCTAATTTCTGAAAGATATTTTGTTTTCTTTTTCTTTTCTTCATTTCCTTAAACCTCTTTCTTGTTTTATGATCGTTTTAAACTATTTAAATAAAATTATTAATTAGAACTTACTTAGCGAAGGAGCAGATTCGTTAAATACTCCCATTCCTGTTTCTCTTCTTCCGTTACCTCTTCTTTCTTTAATACCAGCTTGGTGCGTAGGTAAATCCAACGATACGCGCGTTTCTTATCTATCCTTTTCGCGAGAATTTCTAACGCTTCTTCGCTTGGAAGACCTTTCTTTAACTTTTCAAAGTCTTCTAACGCTTCCATGAATTCTTTCACGGATTATCTCCTTCCAATTTCAAGAAATAAATACCTTCCTTCCCAATGTCATACCCCCGTATCCGATATTTCCGCTCGGGGTGGTTCTTGGTCGCGCGTTCAAGGCACGACTCGCAGAGCGCGATCACTTTAGAACCGCACCGCCAGCGCATTAATTCGCCTTTCGCGTCGTAGATGTCCACCGGGAGACCATCCTTGATACAGTCTTTTCCGCAGCACTTTACCACGTTATTTCTTCTCCAACTCCTTTTTATCGATTCCGCTTGCCAATTTATTAAAACACGCCCTACAAATTCGTTTCCCTTCGAACATAAACACTTGCCGTCGCTTCAATTTGGCAACGCACAACCCACAATACTTTTGTTTGGGTTCTCTTTTATAATCCGTTACTATTGGGCTCATGGTTCCTTTCTACCTCTCGGTCTCTTTTTTAATCCTCGTCGTCTTCTTCTTCTTCGTCGTCCTCGTCCTCGGTTATGGTGTCCATCGCCATTTCCCGTTCGTCTCTCGGAAGCTCGGATATCATGGACGCTCCCAGCATTCCAAACCACTCGCTATCGAGGACTACGGTGAGCTCGTTGTCTCCTTCCTTAATGCGGAAGTAATACTCACCTTCGTCGTTGTGACCTACAAGGTAACGGATCTTCTTTCCTATATAATTTCTTTCTTCTTTCGTACCCTCCTTTTCGTAGCAGTCCCCGCACATTCCATGTTGTGTTATGGACTTTTTAATATCGCTAAAAAAAGACGAAGACACCACAATGGGAAGGATGGTTTCTCCTTCTTGAAAAGATATTGGCTCATTCATAGTATCAGACCATTTTCTTTTACATATTGGACATTCTATATTCATATTTTTACACCTTTTTTATTCCGTAGTTCCCCGACTCGATCTGAGTCTAGGTTTAAAATAGGAAAAAAATGATTTGGTTTGGGTTTATATGTGTTTCGATTGAGGTAAAATTGTTCGTTTTCGTTCGTGATCGTCATAGAGCGGGCGCGGATCTTCTATGGTTTTCGGATTTAGATTGGCTCGCGTTAACAATCTGGTTTTCGAGCATTAAGTGGCTCGCGATTATATGATGGTTCTCGGACCCGTAGTGGCTCGCGCTTCGTTCATGGGTTACGGTTGTAAAGCGGCTTCGCGTATATAGAGTGGTTCTCGAACCTCTGGTGGCTCGCGTCCAAGTTTTGGTTTTCGATTAGAAAATGGCTCGCGTTTTGTTCTTGGGTTTCGATCGTCTAATGGCTCGCGGTTTATCGGTGGGTTTCGAATGCTCTGTGGCTCGCGGTGCTAATATGGTTCTCGATTTTAGATTGACTCGCGGAAATATTGTGGTTTTCGGGGATATCATGACTCGCGGGCACATTGTGGGTTCCGAGATAGCTATGGCTCGCGTATATCCAATGGGTTTCGAGGTTTCTGAGGCTCGCGGGGTTCATATGGTTTTCGATTTTGTTGTGGCTCGCGTCTGCATTTTGGGTTGCGAAACGACCTTGGCTCGCGTAGTTAATGTGGGTTTCGAGGGTATCGTGACTCGCGTTCTTATCTTGGCTCTCGAACTTTCTGTGGCTCGCGAAGGCGAGTTGGGTTTCGAATACCTTATGGCTCGCGTTCTTTATATAGGTTTCGAAAAGAAATTGGCTCGCGGTTATTGAATGGTTTCCGAATTTTATATGGCTCGCGACAAGGCACTGGGTCTCGAATTCTCATTGGCTCGCGTTATTGATGTGGGTTTCGAGAATATCATGGCTCGCGGTGATTTAATGGGTTTCGATCCAGTCTTGGCTATATAAACACCATTTCCTCCAGTCTCTCGTCCATCGACGGCGTGGTTCTCTCTACGACCTGGAGCGACATCGCTACGTAGCCTTCCGCTAAGAAAGCTTTATTGTCGAGAAGGTAGGTCACTTTACAGAGGAGCTCTCGCCCCATATACTTCTCGGTCGTAGGATTATAGTCCTTCAACCGCAGGTAGTCTCCCACTTTATAGTTACGATCGTTCTTTCTTATTTCGAACAACTTAACGCCGTTCCACACGGGATTGAAATATTCTGTCCAGCACTTTAGATCGTGCGTAGTCATATTTTATACTTCCTCCAATATACTTAATTCTTTTTCTATAGGAAGGTCGGGTAATTCCCCTTCCGTGATCTTAATTAACTCGGGATATAAAGACATCAACCGCATGAGCTCGTCTTCCGCGGCGTCTATGTCGCTCCAAGATTTGAGGCTCTTTAATCTTTCTTGCACGCGCCACCGAATTAACCCGAGAATTATCCAATGAAACACGCTCGCGCGTCGGACGAGCCGTATCCATAATTTCGTCTGATAATCCCAGCTATATTTAATAGCATACCATTTATTAGAAACTTTCGTTCTACGAGCGTCGTACCACGTAAATAGCGTTAAATACCGAGCTTGGAGCTTGTTATGAAGTCTATTTCGCCACAGATAGTATCTTTGTTTTATAGGACGCTTGATCGCCCGTTCGTAACACTTCTCGCACAGGAGCCTATCCCATTGATCGCCCGCAGTAAAACCTACTCTCGCGCGAAGGTCGGTAAGCGGTCTAGCGCATCGTCCACAATATTCCGTGCGATATACGCTTTCTTCTTTTTTCTTAACTTCAAAAATAGGCGAAAACAGCCCTCCATCTTGAGGTATTTTATCAGCCAAGATTAGAGGTTTATCTTCTTCTTTTATAGCCTCTTCCTTGAATAATCTAGGATTCATGATATAGGTTTGATCGTGTTTCCATTCAGCAGGATCGAACGGTTTGATGCTATTTAACGGTAATTCAACGAACTCAGAATCCTGTTTTTCTGTAGTAGTTATTGGTATTCCACTGCCCGACACAACACCATAAGTGTATCCTTCGAACTCGTACACGACCTCTCCTTCGTGATAATCGCGGTCTAACCAATCGCATTCTTTCCGCGTAACTTCTCTCTTCACGATTAGTTTTCTTGGCATGTGTTTATTTCTCTCCTTATTTTGTTTTCTTCGTCATAAAATACGCTTCCGCAGTTTTTATAAATGCGTCGAGCTGGGCGCTTATCCGATCTTTTAATTGGTCTACGAACTCCACTGCTTCCGCGTATGAATCGAAATCGTCGGGGGAAACATTGTTTTGACAACAGCCGCAGCCGTCGTCGGAGACTTTAACCGAACCGTCGTAATCTATGCGCGGAAAAAACGTTCTTCCTTGACTTATCATCTTAGTTAGATAGCTCTTCATTTACTTTCCTCCAGAAATATTTTTTCTTGGATTAGATCGTCCAGAGCTTCGAACAGATTCTTAGCCTTTCTAAACCGTTCGATCGTGCCGTCCGTTAAGAAACAATGATCGTATTCGAGTGGGCGGACTCGTTCTTCTTCGTTCTCGTTTATCGTGATCTCGTCAGTGACATATAACTCCTCTTCGTTTCTATGCACTAATCGTCTCGGCATTTACTTTCCTCCTTTTAATAGGTCCACGAGCGGAAATGTATCGAAGACCTTTAACCGATCTTGGTCCACGCGCACGCACATACTTCCTACATTGAAATAGAAGCGAAAACACTTCGAGGTCGCGTAGTACACTACTATGATCTTGCGGTGGAAATTGTTTAAAATATTACCGATCTTCTTCCGTTTGTTGCACGCTTTATACTTACGAACCTCGTAGGCTTGGCACGAGCTTCTCGCCTGCATATATTTTCCGATCGATATAGGGAATATGTAATATCTATATCTTGGTTCTTTTGATTTATACCAAGCTGGATGGAGATCGTACCACATCTTATCAACCACGTTGTCCGACAAATATATAGACAGAGCGTATTTCGCCTCTGTAAACATATCGAACAACGGATCTTGGCGAAGTCTTAATTGCCTCTCGTAACTAAGCTTAATATACTCCTTCCGTTCCTTTAACTTCTCCGCCCGTTTACTTACCACCAACGCGGCGGCGTCCTTTTTCTTTTTTATTATTTCCTCGATTTCCTCTTTCGTTTTCATTTATTCCTCTTCCTCCTCTTCGTCTTCTTCGTTGCCTACGATCATGGTTAGAGCCATTAAGAACGTGTCGAGCTCGCCATCTCCCCCAAGTCCTTTATCGTCGCATTTGGAGCAGATCCCTCCGTCTATGTCTTCGTCCTCGTCCCCTAGATCGCCACAAAAAAGACACGCACCTTCGTCGGCGCGATTTATTAACTCTTTTATTTTATCTATTTTTTCGGTATCATTACTACTCATTTTTTCTTCTCCTCCCACCAGTATCGACAGGTCTCGCACTGGTAAGTAGTCTTTTTCTGATCGTCTCGTAACTTTCTTATTCTTACGCTGAAACATTTATGGCAGTTCCCTTTCAAAAACAACGCACCATCGTCAAGTCCACTACACTTCCATTCCACATACGCATAGAAACACCGTATCGCGTGGTATATAAACCATACTAAGGCACCTACGCATATAACGATTATTATACATAACATAATCCGTAGTTGTATCTAAAACTCTCGTTGTTTTTTAAAAAAAAATACAATTTAATTAAGTTTTTTTTCTATTTAAGCATTTTTATTCGTTTTAACAATCACTGTTATCGAACGAGAACTCTTTTCCACATTCTGGGCAGAAATGAAGCTCGTCCCAGTCCGTTACGGTGTATTCCATAGTAGCATAAGTTCTCGCGTTTTCGTATCTTGGATAGATCTTCATTCCTTTATAGTATAACCTTAAACCATTACTACCGTCTCGATGTGGGATAAAACCGTGCTTCCACGAGCTTATTAACGCGAACTTCGCGCCTTTAACCACGCTACATTCTTTCTTGTTTAAGAATAGTAATATCCTCAGCAGTTTTAACGAGCGCCTTTTAACCGCGATGTAAGGATACTCGGGACAGTAGAGCCCGTCGTAGTTCTTACAATGAGGACATCTATATTCCATATCTACCATAGATTCCTTCTTTTCCAATCCTTCGTTAAACGGGTTATTTTCTGGGTTAAACTCGCAGGTCTTACACTCCTCGCATTGGTCGAAGGTATCTAAACATATTATGTCGTTTCTATAAACACAATCGGTCATTTCCGCACCCCCGCCTCTTTTCTGCATTCCTCCATTGGGAATTTACACGAACCTTCGTAAGTACAATGAGGTGTCCACATATTTCTTAGTTCGGGACACTCTAAATTGATTAGAATATTATCATAACCGTCTTCGTTGTTCGGATGGCTCACGGTGCGCCCACCTCCTCTTTAATCTCTTCTATTTCTGCCGTTACGGTTATTCTATATCGCTTATTATCTTCCATGAAATCCTCTAACTCAAACTTCCAGTAGTCAAGTTTCGAAGGAAAGGTTCGTGCGTGGTGTCTTCCGTATTTTTCCCTATTAAAAGTTCCTTCTACGGTCTTAGTATATTTCATTTCTTCTCGTCCCCGAGCTTCTTTAATTTCAATAAAACATCGTCTAATTTCTCGTGAAGCTTCTTAATCTCCGCGTTCAGGTTAATGCTCACTAAATTAACCAAATCGTCCAATGCCGCTAATTTCTGCAAGATTACCTCATAGGTATCCATTATGTACCGCCCCCGAGCTTCTCTTGTAAGTTCCTCAAATGCGTGATGATTCCCGCGTATAACTGAATACCGTTGATTCCCATGTCGTCTCCTAATCCTTGTTTTGTTTGATCAATCCACGCGAAGATTGCGTTAATGTCCTTAGCGACCTCCGCCTTCTCGACCCATTTCTTTCTGCGAGAACATCTCTTTTTTCTATCCTCTGGTCTATACGAACAATAACCGTTGCAATTGAGGTCTTCGCATTCATAACATAAATCAAAAGGATGAGAGGGTTCCGCCGCCGCGCCCTTCTCTATTGGTTTAAAATAATCACATATTCCCCATGTATCTACATTCAAGCAATCCTCAGACATATATTGCGAGCAGAATTCCTTACAAGTTGGTTCGTCGTAAGGTTCGCCCTTCGGTTCAAAACTACTATATTCTTCGTCGCATTCATCGCATTCGGGAGAAGGATCTTTAAACATACATTCTTCGCATTTCTGAAACATTTTAGAGGGTTTCGATTTCGAGTCGGTCTCTTTCTCTAATTCCGTTTGTCGTAGGTTATAGCCTTGCCAGAACTCGTTTGATTTCTCGATCTCGGTCTTGTCTTCCTTCGATTTAAAGATCGGTAATCCACACATGTTTCCGTGCGAGTCTCGAGCACAGTTAGAAGTGTCGATGGTATAATCCTTCGGCTTCGAGTCGGTTGAGGGGACTTGAACCCCTATTCCTCCCGTAAGAGAGTCTTTCCCCAGCTCGCGAGCCTGTTCCGCTTGTCTCGGAATTAGACTGACAACCGATTTCTCGCCCGAAGGCTCCTTCTCTTTCTCTCGTTCTTTGCTACAACTACTTGCGTGATTTACGGGTAGTCCTCCACATTCGGGGCATCTAATCGAAGACTCCTTCACTTCGTGTAATTTCTGAGAGAGTTTTCTAAATAAATCAGACGCAATAGAATCAGAAGGTATTCTGCCTTCCGTAACATCCTTTAGTATGGATTCGATAAGAAAGAGCGCCCCGCGCAGAGCTTCGTTCTCTTTTCGAATATTTACTAATGTTATATTAGTTTTCGTGATCTCTCCCATTTCAGCTCCAATTCGTTCTTTAATATGCTCTCCTAATTGGTTGAACTGGGCTTCCAGCTTCTCAATCTTAGGCTCTATGAAGTTCTCTTGTCCAATACCACCTAATATCATCGCCTTCTCGGAGATCCAAGCGTTAATTCGTTTTAGAACTTCAGAATGGTTGTTGTCGAGGCTCGCGACCTTCTCTTTTAGATCGTTAAATTCCTTTCGTTCTATATAGTCCATTTCTTTCACCAATCCATAAAATATACTATTTCGCGATAAACCGCGATGTGTCTATTCTCGGCTTCTTTCAACGCGTTATCCAATAAGTCTCCGTATATATCTTCGCCAATGTAGTCTTTGATATATCCATGGACTTCCCAGTAATCGGCAGAATCGGAATACGAAGTGTTCGTCCTGCGCTGATACGCACTTATTAAATTTATTATATCGTCCATTTCCAACTCTTCTTTCTCGTAGAAGTTTTTTTCTCTACACCCGTCGCATTCCTCGGGTTCTTTGTCCTTAAACACGCTTCCACATTCTGTGCATATATAAAACATTATTTTACCAACTCCTCCATGTGCTGATCCATTGCCGCCGTTAAGAAACCTATAAAACCTAGTCGATCTTCCTCGTTAAGGAGGTTAATCCTCTTGTTTCCATCGCGGTGTGTTAGAGCGTAACCCCAACCTTTTTGGAACTCGTCCACCAGTTTCTGTGCTAGGTTCCACGACAACTTCTTCCACTTTTCTAACTCTATTATTTTAGCTTCCATTCGTAACACCTCTTATCCTCTATATTAAGGCAATTATTCGTGATATCTTCAAAAAATACAGCAGTTTCGTAGACGGTCACTTCGCCTAGACGTTTTTCGTAGACGAGGATCTTAACCTTACCGTTCTTAAATAACACGATCTTTCTAAGATCTTTAAATAAACTGTAATACTCCGTTATAATCTTCATAATTCATCCATCCATCAAATTAAAAACTAATCTATTAGAATGAAAACATTTTTTACAGATTCTCTTTCCACGACCCCATAATGTTTGGGAGAGGGCTTCGTAGATTTTAATAATTCGTATTTTCTTGCAACTAACGCATCTACCGATCATTACAACGCCTCGGGAATGTGTTTTAATTTAACTTTGGTAAACTTTTTTAATGCTTCGATTAATTCCCCTGTCTTATATATCATAGGTTCTGGTAAGACACATCTGTCGCGGTGGCTATTATATCCTACATAAACGCGTTCTGGTTTAAGTTCCATTAACATGGGAACGAATTCTTCTAAGTCGAACTCTAAGATCGGTTCCACCGTGACCATGATCGGATTATCGGGCTCCTTTTCTTTAATGTAGGTTAAGAACTCCGCCCATCGTAGTTTTGGCGTAGGAGCGTTCGAGATCGTGCCATATGCCCGATTGGTTTCGAGGGTTATTGCGAGCATGCAATTGGGAGGGAAGAGCCGATCTATCTTGTAGAAAGTAGCTACATTCTTCGTTTGGAATAAGAACTTTCGATCGTTCCACTTCTCCGCTAAGACTACTAACTTTTCGATCATCTCCTTCGTAGCGAACGCGAGATCGCCAAACCGCGAGAGCCATATAAATTGATCTCCGGTAGTCGTAGGCATTCGTTTTTTCGTAGTAAGGTATTTTTGATACCGATCTTCGTGCCAATGAGGCTCGTAGTCGTAGCATTTCTGGCATCCGTTGATTTGTTTTCCTTGATCGTCGAAATGTGGCATACGACGCTTCATTTGGGCTTTAAAACTTGGTTTACAATAACTACAAGTATACCCGCAGCCAATAAACACATTACCAAACGGTAACTTGACCGCGTCCTCGTACATATTATCCTTTTCTTCCATATTTTCTTACTCCTTAAAATCTATTATTAATTTTTGTTTTTGAGATTGATCGTCATATATTTTATTTTTAATCAATTCCGAGAGTTCATACATCTCGTATAACATCTCGTCGGTGACTTGGTTCTTACCATGCTTTTCGTTATGGTCCATAAAATCGTCTAACTCTCCACTACACATAATCATGCTTTTAGAATCCTCCTTGTTCTCGTAGAACGAAAACGCGTTAAGCGGTTCTTCTTCCGTATTAAAGACCACGATCGAGTTCTCGTTCCATTTAATATCTGGGGGTTCGTGCTCTTCGTACATAAGACCACCAAACTTTTTATTTCTTTTCGCTCCCTCGCTCGATCGACACGCATATTCCATATCCTACAATTAACATGGCGTGAACTAAGAAAAACGCGAAGAAATAAATGCTCGGGTCGAGTTTCTGTAGGTAGTTCGCGAGCTGCATAGCGATTGCCATGGCTATAGTTAATATTACTATAACTGAGCTTCCTTTTCCCATTTTTAATATCCCTCTCCTATTTCTTTTACTATTTCGCTTATCTTATTTATTTTCTTAAATAATTCGCGTATTTCTTCGATCTTGTAATCAAGGTTTTCGCGCCACTTTACTTTTTCTTCTAAAGTCTTGAATTGTTGTTCTAAACTATATTTTAATTGCCACACATCTTTCCAATCGTGGTCTTTCGCCTCCGCTCGCACCAACGCGACGCGATACGCCTCTTTCGCTTCCTCGAACTTTTGGTTTAACCCTACCATCGTGGTGCGCAGTAACGCGACCTCGTTCCTTACATCCAATAGTTCCTTTCTAAGATCTTCGCTCATTCTTTCTTTTCCTCGTCGGTTATCTTAATATGACTTTCGCCCTTTAACTTCGCTTCGCGTATCTTCAGGATGAGACCGTGCATACGATTTTTATGGATTATCTGCACTCGGGCAAAGGTCTCCTCGCATTTTTTAATAAGCTCTATGGGCTCGGAGGTTTCTACTTTATGACCTATATAGTCGTTGGTAGGGTTTCCACAGATAACGCAATTACATCCGTTTTCCCGAACGGGATCATCGTCCTTGTTCGCGAGTTCGAGAAGCTCGGTTAAATACTCCTTCCTACACAATTCGCACATTACTTCCGATATATGCATTCTAACTCTCATTTTTCTTCTTTTCCTCCTTCTTTTTTATTGGTTCTCTGGCTTCGTAACCACTCCATCTTTAACCATAACGGTATTTTCCCTTCTCCTTTACATAGATCGCAGTCGTAGGGAACGCCTTCTTCGTGTAAGTTGTAGCCGTATTCTCTATACCCTCCTTCGCCGTGGCATTCTGGACACGTCACGATCTTATATTTATTACTGGGAGAACTATTACCTGGTCTTTTATGAATCATTCTCATTTTATTAGATCACCTTTTTATAATTTACCATATCTTGATACGCGCACCGCGACTTGTTGTGCTTGGGACATAGATTCCATTTTTTATAGAAACGGCATTTGAGCTTGCACTCGATGTCCTCGATCTCTTTTTCGATCTTATAGAGCTTAACCTCGTAGTGTCCTATCTTTTCTACCACCTCGTGGTAACGCTTTAACATCTTCGCGTCCTCGTCGGGTTCCTTTTCTTCGTCCTCTTCCTCCTCGTCCCAGTCGTCTGTCTCTATTTCGAGTTGGCGGTAAAGCCAATCTCTTTCTTCCTCTAAACCCTTTATTGTTTTCTTCGCGTCTTTTAGATCTTCAAGTATTATCCAACCATCGGGTTCCATACTTCCCCTCTCGCTTCTACTTCTTTCTTAATTTTTAGTAACTTAATTAATATCTGCCCATGACACTTCAATGGCGTTAGAGTGCGCGTCGTTGCACACCAACATCCAAGTCTTAACCCCTCGAGCTCGTTCAGGTTAAACATCTTCGGATCTAACGAGATTCGTTTCCGTATGTAGTTCTCGTATAACTCCAACGCTTTCGCGCCGTATTTCTCGATCGAAAACGGGTTCGCCCATTTCGAGTCCTTGGGAAACTCCTCGTGGAGCGCGTGCGTTCTCATCTGAGCGCGACCTATGTAGAGGTCGTAGTGGGGACGCACTCCTTTTACCTTGTGGATGTCGATAACCATGCTCATTACAACCACCCCCAATATAGAATGTCAAGGTCGCGTTCGTCTTGTAGTTTGGATACCTTTATCCATTTCTCCGTTAGTCTATTTATAAAATTCAATAATTGTTGAGGCGTGAGCACTTGGAATTGAGAACAATCCTTTAATTCTCGCGGTAATTTCTCCCACCCCTCCTGTAATTGGAGGTGTTTAAAATTCATTATTTTATCCATTATTTTACAGTTGGTTTTATGATCGCAGATATCGCATATTGGAATCGTTTTAATTGCCTCCTTTCGTTTCTAAATAACATCCTTCTTTTCGATCTTAATGTCATACGCGTTCATCTTAGTTAGTAACGCTTCTCGGATTATTCTAACTACGAACTCGTTCAACGCCACTTTCTTGTCTCTATAAGAATCTGGTAGCACTATTTCCGCCTCGTCCATAAACCCATATACGTAATCCTTCACCAATTTCTTACCGTGATTCTCCATATATTCTTTAATGTATTTCGCTACGAATTTATGCACTTCGAACTTCTCTAACTCCTCGTGCAAGACTTGATACGCGATTCCGCGAATGTCCTTTTCCAACTCGCTAATATTGACTCGTATTTTACAGTCTTTCTTGTCTTCGGTCATTTCCGCGCCCCCGCCTCTTTCAGTTTTTTAATAATATTATTTAATATAAAAGTATCGTTAATATTTCTATCCCACTTCCGTTGTTCTATGGTTAGAATTGATTGTAATTCAGAATCAGATAAAAGCGACATTTTTAAATGTTTTATTAATCGTATTAAATGATTTAAATGCGTTCTATTCTCCGCGTGACATACCACATTCACATAATTAATCTGTCGCGTGGCATCTATTTTATCTATTAATAAACGCGTTATTTCCTTTAGGCTCATGGAGCGCCCGCCTCCTTCGTTTTATGTTCTTCTATAAAATAGTCTATAATAAAATTAACTAAAGATTCAACGGCATAATAAGCGTGAGGATTATGAATAACATCAATAATAGGACCTCCAAGAGCTTTTGTTTTTTCGCGGAGTTCGTCTATAAAAGCTTTCTCGTCCATTACTTTTCTCCCCCGATCTCCTTTCTTAGTTTTTCAATATATACGGAAATTATTCCTTTTAGCGTTTTATGATCGATACACGCGTCAACATATTTCTGTAATTGATCGGCGACTACTGCCTTTTCGATCACATCGATGTGTTCCATTACCGATTCTTCGTTGTTTTTCGTGCGATCTATAACGATTATTTTTTCAAGAGGGAGACAATTTGGATAAAACCAATTTCCTTTGAGATCCTTACATTTTAGTCCGCATTCGTCTATTCCTTCACCACCTATCGCGAAAGGACAACGATCGCATTGACCAGGGACTGGTTCCGCCGTCGCGCCTCTCATTTTATTGAACTCGTCTTGAACTTCCTTTTCCGTAATATCAGGGATCTTTAGATGAGACGCCGCCTCTTTCTCGTCTTCTTCCTTAATCCTCTTACAATAATCTATTTCCGATTCGCCGTCGATCTCAGAAACTACGGTGTAAGGAGCGGTAGAGAGAACCGTTCCCACAGGAGGGTCCACTCTTTTATAACATTCACAATCGCATTTATTACAGTCTCTATCATAATGGTCGGCGAATGTATGTCCACACTTACAAAGGGGATGATCCTTCGCTTTCGAGTCGGTCTTTTCCTTCTCTCTTTTTTCGATTAACGCTTTTCTTTCTTGTTTATATTTGATCTCGTCGTACACGCTACATCCTACCGTTCTATTGTTTTTTTCTTTACAATCAATAGATTTGGGACACTTCTCGCATACAATAATCGATTTCTCGCCTGGAGGATCTGTCGCTTCTTTCATTATTTTTTTTAATCTCTCTTCTTCTTTTTTAAACTCGAACGCTTCCTTTATAGAAGGATCGCCAATTCTTATATCTCGTAGTCCTCTTGATTGGTAAGCGTCTTGGATTGAATGAGAAGGTGGTATTCCTTCCTTCTTTCCTTCGAGCGCGTCTAACCTCTTTAATACGCTCTGTTCCTCTTTCCACTCTTCTTGAGACGAGTTCACGCACGCACGCATCCAAGTTTCGAGATCGTTTAACCGCAGTAACATTTCCTCCCGTCCTTCGATCTCTTTCGTCATTACTACCATCCTCTCTTCGATCTTACATTCGAGCGTTTCTATTCTATCTCGGAAGTCTATAAGCACCTCTCCCGTCTGCGTGAGCTCTCGGTCGGCGAAGGTTGTAAGGTCTTTTACCTTGTCCTCTATTTCGTGAAACCTTTGTCGTATTCCATCTATAACGCTCAGTTGATCGTTCCTATGTCTCGCGAGGATGTCTTCGAGCTTGTCCAACCGTTCTTTTAATTGGATGCTTTCGTAGTCGGTCATTTCTTGTTAATTACCTCCATTACTTTCTTTTTCCCCTCCTCTGATAGATCGTCCATAGTTCTCTGCGACGGAGGGTGCTCGCAGCCGTATTCTGAGCACGACACAAGACCCGTTAATGCACCGTGGGTGAGGATCACGCCGTCTGGCTCATTAAGGTAATAGTTAGCTAAAAGACACGCTACTCCAAAACTATTTCCAGAATGTTCGTCGCTCGTAACTCCTTTCTGTAGATCGTCGTTATCGTGGAACTCCTTAACCGTTTTATTGTTCTTCTTACAGTAGTCTGCTATTTTCACGGCTTCTTCGCAGCACATTAACTCGTAGCCTCCGAACGCGTGGTTAAAATTAGAACAACTCCTTCGAAACCGATCGATTCTTTTCTGGAATATGGGTGGTAGCGCATTGTACTGCGCGTCTTGTTTCTTCTGGTCGTATAAACGATAGAAGAAGCACTCTCCGTTATCGGTGAGGCTTTCCGTCTTACAGTCGGTAGTGTCTTCTTTATAATACACGCATTCTTTACATTTTTCGTTCATGATCGTTCTCTTTTTCTTTATTTTGATTAGTATATTATAAATATAAAAAAATAATTATTTCTTAATTAATAGATCGCTTAATTCGCACAGTTTCAACAATCGTTCTAGGACTTTTTCGTAGTCTTCTTTCTTATAGTCACAAACGCGCGTATCAAAGATGATCTTCTTCTTCTTTTTTAATTGTTTATCCGTTTTTCTTCGCGCTTTATAACTATCAATCCTAGTATCTATTACTAAATTAGAATATATCTTCGTCTCGGTGATATTAATGTGTCGTTCGGACTCTCGATTCTTGATGTGATGGTATGCCACTAATTCCACTTGAGGCATGCACGGGTTCGTGTAAAAAATTAATTTAAAGTAAAATCTAGGATCCATTTCTTTCCTTACCCCTTTATTTTATCGTTTAAATAATTGAAGAACTCTTTCCTTGCCTTCTCTCCGATCGCTTTCTTGACTGCGTCCGTGATCACGGTCTCTCCTTTCGATTCTTTTTCCACATCCGCGATCATTGCCTTGATCACATCTCCGGTATCTTTTTTATCAGGATCCGCAGGGAGACCATATTTCGTAGGGTTACTCATTAAATGACTAAGCCGCCCAGCAGTGACCCATTCTTCCGCGATCGCTTTCGCTTCTGTTAAGACCTTCAACTTCGCGGGATCGTCTATAGCTCGGGGAGTTTTAACTTCGTCGTATTCTGGGTTTCTATATTTCGCGATCACTCTAGAACCGTTGTTGGATGTAAACTCTTCTAATGGATGGAGCACTAACCCTTCGCGTAGATGCTCACCCATCTCTTTCTTTGCGGCTATCGTAGAAGGTAATCTCGCAACTCGCATTACTTCTTCTGGCGTAGCGTCTATGATCACAGAATCTACCACTTGTAACCCTAGTTGTCCTCCCAGTGCGATCGTTTTATCGAACGAAAGCCACATATCCTCTACTCGGATGTCGAACAAGATGAAATCTGAGTTCTTTCCATACATATGGCTCATTTTATTGATCTTTCCTCCGTAGAACTCGCCATGGAGCTTCACTTTCTTAGTTCCAAACTTTTCGCGCATAAGAGCTAATAACTTCTCGTGGTTGAATAGCGCCTTAAATACATCTGCGGAACCTCCTCCTGAATGATAGAAAAGATTATCGTCCTTATAGGTAATCCACGCGCTCGTGCCGTGAATCTTCTCGGTCGCCCAGATCTTCTTAAACAACAATATTTGTTGGTTTTTATACAAATTCTCGATTTCTAAATAACCCATATTTTTTCACTTTTTTTTATTAATATAAATTTCTTCGCATTCCTTACAGAACGCCGTTAATCTTCTTGGTATCGACCAATGCGATTCTACCCAGTATAGTTCCACGGAAGGAACGATCTTCTCGCACCAGTCGCACTTCACGCCTTTATTTTCCTTAATGAAATCTAGCCAATATTCTGCGCTCATTTCTTAATTGCACTCCATTTACTATTGTTAAAACATCCTACTGTTTGGCAGAGATCGCCGTGCGTGTCTTTACCGTATTCACAGTTTCCACAGGTTAGTTTACAATGATTCACACACCAAAAATGGTGATACTTGGGATTTAAACCGTCGTCGTCTATGTGGTATTCGTTATAGACCTTGCCTCCGCATTCGGGGCATTTCATGGTAGTCAAGCTCATTTTTAATCACCATTTATGCTATCGAATCAAATACGGTCTTACCACATTTATAACATTCTAAAGAAAACGATCCTTTTTCGTAGTGTAATTTAGTGTTACACGAGGGACATCGTATCTTCTTGGTTCTATTTTTAATTCTCGTTTTCAATCACCATTTATAATCCTTATCGTTTTCCTCGTGGTATTTCTTATTAAGCTCGCCGCAGATCTTGGGCGCAGTGCTTACTGGCGCTTTAAATATGTGTTTAAACGCGCTTTCAAAATCGATCATCGTGCCGCACAGAGCGCACCTTCTTTTCTTAATACGCTTCGTCGCGTAGGTGTATTGCTTACACCGTGGACATTGGAAACAGAATATTTCCGCGTCCGTTGATTTCTTAGAGTCTTCCATCTTCTATTCTCCACCTTACTTCCCATTTTATAAAACTTTTGAATTCTTGTAATAACATATCGATCTTAAACATAAGCTCTCCTATAGTCGGTTTTACTTGTTGCCATTGCATTATGCAAGTTATTTTGCGACTTCCCCCGTGCGTGAATACTTCCTCGTGGTTGCCATTATGATGCTTCCGTAATTGACAATAGAAGGTACAACTGTTGTCGCCAAAATCGTCTCCTATGGACAACTTCGCCTTACATTGTCCTTTTTCTCGATGTCTCATATTAATCGTGGTTTACTTGTTCGTAGTCGATTATACAGATCAAGCGAAGCGACTGTTGCACGAGCTTCCAAGTCATCGTATACGCGCATGTTTCGCACGCTTTTTCTTTCATGAAGTCGTTAATCCTTTTCTCAAAACTGGATAACTCTTCCGTGCCAATCGTTTCCTTATAGCCATTAACGATCGCACCTTGGACAAATATTTTAATCGTCATTTTTCTTAACCTCGTATTCTTTTATTATTTTCTTAATTCTTTCCCGCTCGTCGTCAAAACTAGCGTAGATTTCAACCAATTTGTAGAAGAACTCGTCCGACTGCTCGTTGGTGAGCTTAGACCAGACTTCCTCGATGTCCATTTCAACATTCGTATTTATTTTTATTCTCGTCATCCTTATCCAACTTCCGCAATTTTAGATCGTATAACATGCAAGTTACATTACGGCACGCGTACCAGTCATCTCTTCCCTCGAATGGGTCGTCCTTGAAGAGGAGCTTCCCACACGATAAACAAGAGGGTCGTTCGTCTGACATTTTGATTTTTTCTCTTTTTTAATAAATTATATTATTTTTATTTGTTTATAAATCTTTTTATCGTTACTCTTAACATATTTCTTGTAATCGAACGACACTAATTCGCGATCGAAGTGAATTCCTATGTTGTTAACCCATAGCACCACGATCGAAGGGAAGTTCGACACGCTCATTACTTTCTTTAATAAAGGTTTTCCCGTTTTCGGATCGATGACTTTCAGACCCGTTTTCTTGTCCACGACCTCCTTGTAGTAGAATGGCTTCCCGTCCACGAGGAAGTTAATGCGTCCTTTACAGAGAAGGAAATACTGGGCGTGGTAACAATAATCGTGGAAATATTTAGTCTCCGTCCTCGCGGGTATGAGCAAGGCGATCAGGCATCTACGATTATGGAGAACGGCTTCGTCGTGCTCGAAGGAACATTTCATAGACCATTCCTTTACATGCGAGTAAGGAGGGTTCACGAACACGAGTTCCTCTTTCCACGATTGTAAGAGACCGTTGGTCTCCTTCGTGAATACTTTGGGAGCTTTCTTGTTCTTCTCCGTGCCACACGCGTCCAGAGTAAATTCTACATCTAGAAACGATTCTAGCGCTTTTACGACTTCTGGAGGAGTTTCCCAGTCATCGGAGCTCGTTTCCTTGGGAGCGCGGCTAAAACCTTCTTTATTCATATCGCACCTGATTTCTTTCCGTTTTATTCGTTTCTTTATCGTATAGTCTAAACTCTTTTATTTTACAGATAGGACAGTTAAAATATTTAAAAACATAAAAAATAGTCGTTAGTTGATATATCTTCTTTTTATGGTTACATTCGATCATTTTTTTAAGTCACCTCAAGAAGTACGAGATCGCCGTATTTTAATTCTGCACCACATTTCTCGCATTTAAAATCACATAATTCCAATTGTATATCAGAATTTGAAGTACAGTCTGACCAAGGATAGAAAACTTGATTCAAACGAGTAATTCCTGTTTCCCCTAGATCGTTGGGACACGCTAAATAAAATATAGACATTTTTGGCTCACTTCTCCGTGATCCTTATCGTGGTAATGAGTTTCTCTCCTTCTTCTTTATGGTTTACATTCATAACACCAACTTGCCTATCGTAGATAAAATGTAGCGCGTCCAACACTTCCTGCGTATCGTGTTTATGAGCACTAAATAGACCGCACAAGAACTTTTCGTTTTTAACCGTTATTACAACGGTGTTGCGTTCGTGCGACACGCGGAATACCCACGCGGCGAGCTGGGCTTGTAAGCCCTTGTAAATCCAAGCTATATTGAAGGGAATTTTCTGTGCGCGAAGGATCGTCTCTACTAACGATAAATGAGAGGTAGCAGAGCGTTGTAACATGTGTTGGGTAAGGAACTCTTTATTACCGTCCGTGAGCTCGTTCCAGAGCTCGTCTGCTTTCTTAGCGGGATATTCTACACCTTTTTTAGCGAGTTCTAATATAAGATCGTCCTTCTCTACTTTAGATATTTCTATTTCTTCCATCTTTTCTTTCCTCCATTAGGTAGTTTATAAACGCGATTATGTCCGACATGCACCCGCGATCGAACATCGTATTGTTCTCGGGAAAGAAGCAGTATTGCCTCCACGCGCCGCTCCATTTCACATAGCCTATTACCAAGTTGTTGGTGTTGTTAACCACCTCGTATAGGTTCGTTTTCTCGCCTTTATGTTTTAATTTAAAATCTATGTAATGTTTACTCGTTCTTTTTCACCTCTATGAAATCTTCGGGAGTTTCTTTTATTTTCATCTTCCACGATCGTTTTCTTTTCTGTTGTACTTCAATACTCCACGGAGAGCAGTCCTTCACTCGTTTCGATACATTCTCGTAGCACCACCGCGCGAAAGTCCCTAGCACCGCTCTGCTACTATCGGAATTGTCGAATCTAAGCTCTACGCGGTCTCTATTCTTCCAGTTCCTCTGTTCGTTGTCGCCATAGACCGAGATTCCTTCCTCTGGATGATAATTCAAGAGAATACTATATCCTCCTTCCCAAGAAGCGAAATCAAGATCCATACTACCGTCTCCGCATTGATTCATCATAGGTTTTTCGATCGTTAAGTTCCGTTCCTGATAGTATTTCTTAATACTAAGGGCAATTTCGATCGCTTTATCGATCGTGGATTCTAAGATAGGTTCCGTATCGTCGTCGTCCGCCCAGCCTTTTACACTACAGTTCTTCAAGATATACGCTTTTTCTTCGTCAAAAATCCACGGTTCGCTCATTCCTCTTTCTCGCCTCCTTTTTCTACTTCGATCTCGTTCCAATCGTCTAAATAGATTTTAGGTTCTCCTTTTTTTATTTTCACAATATTTACATTAACAATTGTTTTTTTTATTGGCTCTACTTCGATCTTATTCCAATACAGGTCTTTTTCCGTAACTCCATCTACTTCTTGGTATAAGAGTTTTATTATCTTTTCCGCGCGTAGGTTTAAATACGCCGATTTTGGATCGGTAGCGATCATGATTTCCGTTACGAGCCTTTTTAATTCCTCGTATACTTCTTTTTTCACGTTAATACTCGTCCTCCCAATCGTTACCCCACTCGTCGTCCTCGTCGAGATCGAAGTTCTCGTCTATGAAATCTTCTATTATATCTGGAGTCCACCACTCTTCGCACTTGGGACACCAACCTCCTTCCTGCGCGTCGTAGTTCTCTAACGCGCCTCCACAATCGGGGCATATTCCAAAATAATTCATTCTTCTCTATCCTCCTTTATTTCTATAAACTTATTAATCTTCGCAGAAACGCTCTCCTTTTCTTTTTCTTCTCTTCTTTTCTCTTGTTTCTCCTTTCCAACGCTTGATTACGTATCTCTGCCATGTTTTGGCAGTGTTCAAACGCTAAGAGGTATCCCGCGGTAGATATATATCGAATAAACTTCAAGCACATATTAATCGTCCATATCGCTCCAATCGTCGTCTGGATCCCAATAGTCGTAGCGATCCTCGTCCTCGAACTTATCGTAGTCGGGACCGTCGTATTCCCCGTTGGTATATCCTTCTAACCATTGATCCTCTAACTCGGCTTCGCGTTCTTGTTCTTGTTCTAGGTCTTGTAGCGCGTAGATACAACCCATCTGAGCAAGATATTCTCGGTCTGCTACGAGATCGTTGGTAAATACGTTCTTTATCTTACAGTTCTTACAGTCTTGATTACATTTCTCTACCATTTTTATCTATACCTCTTTAGCGGTGTTGGGTGTAAACGGCGTTTCATGCACTCTCGGCACTTCTTTTTCGAAGGATCGTAGTTACATAAACACATCCGCCTATGCGGGCTACAATTCTTATCTTCTCCTCTCGTATTATCCCACCTCCATTTCTAATACTTTTTTTTCGATCGTTTTTAATTCTTTCTTTATGTCGGGGCAGTCGGAAGTATCGATCTCGCATTTAATTCCTTTGGAGTCCATGAGTTGTTTCGCTAACACTAAGAACCCATACAACAACCGTAGCCTAGAATCGAAGATGTCGTAGCCCACATCGCCCCATATGTTTCTGCCAATATTTGGCGACATACGAAGATCTTGTATAAACTGGATGCCTTCTATTCTAATTCCGAAATACCACGCGATCCTATCTTCCATCGTCTTGAAATGGGTTTCGCAGAACTCGCAGTCGTCGCGATCGCAGGATGGTGCGGTAAGGTCGCGCGAGTCTACTACTCTTAATATTCTTCGTAGGAGCGCGTCGTTTTTTAATCGGTAGCCTCCTTCCACGCTCCATCTTTTATAACTGTCCTTATCGATCGTGGGAGGGTTCTCCTCCATCTCGTTGTAAAGATCGAGTGGGAACTTCTCGTTAACGATAATAAACAATTGTAATGGGTCTACCTCTTCTTTAAACTCTAACCATATTGATTGTACCATGTTATCTCTTAACCTCCATAAAATCCTCAGGGGTTTCTTTCTTTCTTACATCGAACTTATATTCAATGACATAAGGAACTATGGGCTTAAAAGACTTACAGTAGTCGGCATTCGTGCGTTTAAGATTGTGGTGTGTATCGAAACAACTACAATACCAGCAATCTAGGAAGAAAGAAAAAGCCTCGTAATACTTGCACTCCTTGCAGTTCGCAGGGGCGCACGGACAGACCCCCGTTCCCGTACACTCGCGTATGTGTCTTCCATCAACCATTTTTGAGTTGGGACATTCTTCGCATTCCATTATCTTTTTACCTCCATGAAGTCCTCTGGGGTTTCCTTCCTTCTCTCGTTCTTTTTTTCTTTTTCTATTTTCTGTTTATAGATCAGACTATTTATTTTGGGTCTATATTCCCCGCAGAAATCGGGATGTGTGTGAACGTCGTCGTTAGATCGACTAAATCGTATACAAAACCAATAAGATCCATGAATAGGATTTCTATAAAATATACAGTCCCGACAATCGATGTGGTAGAGTTTATACTGAGCCAACTCTTCTTCCGTTGCAGGTCTCCTATATTCGCTCATCGCGGCGGCTTACCTCCATGAAGTCTTCGGGACAGGTCTTTTCACGCTCTTTCCGTTCTTCTTTGACCGCTTGAATAGGCGTTGGTTTAAAACCAGGGGGTATTCTTGAATTTAACTCCACCAGAGTAGCGTGCTTAATCTCAGTCTTTACCATTTTAATATATTCTTCTATGTTCTTCGCGCCAGAATTCATATATGTATCAAAATGTCTATACGCTATGCAATTATTGGGATTTTTAAACTCGTCAATATCGTAATACAGGCAATACTTATCGTTAAAATTAATTCCGTGAAATGTGTAAAACGCGCAGTAGTTCTTACCAGAACGACATTGTTGGGCAGTGGATTCTTGTTGTATTAGTCCTCCGTTCTTGAGTATGTCAAGTAATTCTGACGTGAGTTCCGTGCACTTAGAAGGTTTATACGATCCGCAATACGGAGAGGCGTCCTCCTCTTCCATGGATCGTCCAGAAGCGGCACATATTCCGTTAGCGAAATATTTACATTCTCCACACACGGGCGTCATAATCTCTTAACCTCCGTTTTAATACTCGTCTCGCGGATCTTCTTTAATTGTTAATTTTAAAAAACCATTTTTGGGTTCGTAGAGAAAACCCGATTCTATTAATTTATCAATGTTCTTTTCGATAAAGGATTTTGTAAAACTTCCCTCTGATGTAGTTTCGATTGCGGATATAATAGCGGTGCGCTTACTCTCTTTATAGTTAGTATCCTCAAAGAATCGTTGTAATGCGTCCTTGAGAGTATCGTCTTTCTTGGTCGTAGAACGCGCCGCTCCTACGAAGAGTCTATCCATATCGATCTTCCCCGTAGCGTCGTCGTAGCCTACATCTTTAATAAACTTACTAAATAATTCGATAATTGCGTCTACATCTTCTTTAATGACTTTTCTTCTAAGCGCCATTTTCGCGTGTGCCGTGCTTAGTCTTACTAACGCTTCTAATTGTCTCGCTAAGATCGTGATCACCGCTCCATCTCCCTTGTCCGAAGTCCGTAGCGTTAAGTAGAACTTCTTAATCGACTCGCTCGCTTCTTTAGTAAGCATAGGATTACAAGTGCGCCTCGCGTAGCGAATGTATTTCTTTAACAACGGTATTGAAATTGGGGGCTCAGCGGAAAGAGGTTTTCCTTCTCCTTCGTCCAACGACAATTGTAGAACAATATCTGCTGTGTTTATGTCGTCTTGTTCGCTGATTACATCTTTTACTACAAATATAAGATCGAACCGCGATAACAACGAAGAGGGCATGTTTATATTCTTAGAAGGCGTTTTAAAGGGATCGTATCTTCCGTGTACAGGGTTAGCAGACGCGATCACGGCGGTCTCCGCTTTAAGCGTAGCTACTATACCTCCTTTGGCGATACTGATGGTCTGTTGCTCTAATTGCTCGTGGATCGCAGAACGATCGGCGGATTCCATTTTATCGAACTCGTCTATAGCCGCTATTCCTCCGTTCGCTAACACTAACACGCCCGCTTCTAGGTTCATTTGTCCGTTTTGATCTTTCAATACGGCGGCGGTCAATCCTACTGCTGACGATCCTTTTCCCGACGAGTATATTCCACGAGGAGTAATATCGATCACGCTTTTTAATATCTCGGACTTTCCCGTTCCAGGGTCTCCAACGAATAGGACATGAATGTTCGCTCGTGTATGACCTCCTCCAGGCTTAGGGGATTTGGTTCCGCCAAACATGCTTAACGCACACGCCATTTTAAGATCGTCTCGACCGTAGATATTGGTTGCGATACTACTCGCGATCTTTTTCTGAATGTCTGGTTCGCGCGAGAGACGGTCTATCTCAGCTCTCTCGTCTGAAGTAAGGTCTATGTCGCGATTGCTCTTATCCTCGGGATCTACGTAGAGCGCGTCTATATAAGTGTCCAGTAGAACCGACTCGCTAGTAGGAATAATAGCTTTAAATATACCCATAACAGATACGCGGTCTCCCGGCTTTACAGAGTCTACCATGTCGCGTAATAAATGGATCGTTATTGATTGTGGTGTGTAGCCAGAAGGCACATCCTCGGGATTCTCTTGCACCACCGCGGTTTGATAGTTAATACGCTCCGATTTAGTAGATACATATTGAAAATCGGACTTAGACTTCGCTTTACATTTCTTGTCGATACAAAAATGAGGAAATCTGATTTTATTCGTTAATTGAATAACTTGGAACTCTTTTAAACATATTAAACATAGAAACTTCGCCATTAACAATTGAGGTCTCACCACAGAGGTGCGAATCACGATTCCGTTAAAATACACTAATTTATCCACATATTGTTCGTGGATCTGTCGTAATGGCACGAACAACGGCGAGCGTTTGTCGTCCGTAGATACGCGCACGAAGTAGTGTTGCGCGTTATCGAAAGTGCCACCGTAGTTTCGTATTAAGTCTCGGAACGCGTCGTTCGCTTCCGTTAACACGCGCTCTGGTTCTTGCCGTAGTAAATCTGCGATGAGTTGATCGTGCGCGAGTAAATCTTCGTATAAAAACACGAGGACATTACCGTTCTTATTGTGAATATCGTCTAACGCGCGTTGGTATTTAAACGAGTTCGGTCTGTCTTGAAAGAGCCTAAAGAAGTCGTTAAATCTCTGAACATAATGAATAGGAGCAGATATTGGTGCGATCGCGGGAGTAGGTTCTTGGTCTGGCTCGTGCTCTTCTTCCCCTTCGATGTCGAGAGGGATATCTGGCTGCTCGTCGTTGTGTTCCGACATTGTAGTTACCTCTTTTGTTTTATTGTTTTAATAAAGCTTTTTTTAATTTGTCCATTTCGTCTGCGCGTTCGTCTTGATTCATATCGTATAAGGTCATATATACCTTCGTATCGAAGAGAGGCTTATACACATAACGCGAACGCCCTTTCCCACTTGCAGAAGGGATCTTTTCTTTTATAATAAAACCGTGCGTTTCTAACTTCTCTAAGTAAAGTCGGATAGTCTCCTTCGACTTGGAAGTAATCTCGTATTTATTAGAAAGATTATCGTTCCATTTTTTAACGAGAAGGTTAAGATCGATCGTTTCGTTCTCAGTAGATAATTTGGCAATTAAACAAATTAAGAATTTATAATCGATAGGAACATTTTCAAAAAATAGATATTTAGTCTGTTCGTCTATACCTTCGAAAAAGGTCTGTATCTCTTCGTGGGTAAGCTCTTTAGACTCCTTATCGTTTAACGCCTTCCAATCAATGATATTACTTAACGCTTTTATACCCACTCTCAGTTTATCGAGTTGTTTATTCGCGATATTAGCGATGATTTGGATCTCGGACAGAGATACGATCTTTTTAGTTACTCCGTTAGAAAGACGCGCGGTAAGAATGTTTAATATCTCGTCCTCGGTATACGAGGAGAAGTTAAGCGTGGACGCTTGGAGACGAGACGACACCTTGGGATCTAATTCGTCGTACCACGATCTCTTATTAGATATGAAAACGAGACCGTATTTGGAAGAATTAGCGAAGTCGTAGAAGAGTTCTTTTGGATCGTAGCGTTTACATAAATCGTCCACTTCGTCTAGGCAGAGAACGATCCTTTCTACATTCTTCGTTAATCCTGCGATCGCGTTATTATACTCTGATATACTAACTCCTCCTTTTCCAATAGAACCTCCCAACTCGCTGATAATAGTGCAATAAATGTCCCGTCTCGTGGTATCTTTACAATTATGATATACATAAAGCCATTCTGGTTTAGTCTTCTTGAGAAGCTCAAACATCTTCCTGACACAAACTGTCTTCCCCGTAGAGACTATACCTACAATAATTAAATGTTTCTTAGTCAAGACCGCGTTTCCTATACTCATACATTCGCTCTCTCTATGAAGAATGGCGTCGGGAATGTAATCATAGGTAAAGATTCTATCGTTTTTAACGGTAAGAGATTGTGTTTTTTCAAGCATTTTCGTTATTTTTTCGTCAAACATCATATTATCTTTAATAAGTTCTTATCTTTAAAAATATTGTTATTATTAGTTAAATAGACTATTTCTTAAAAGAATACTTCTTTTTAAAATAATGTTTTTTGATACTCGACATAAATGGATACAAACAATTTTAAATTTAACCTACTCCCCCCATTTTTGTTTAATACTCTCCCCCTAGGTGATGAATTTTTTTCTTCTTTTTTGTTTTAAGAGTACTTAGACACACTATACTATTGTTTTTGCATTTATAAATATTTCGAATTTTTTTGCATTTCTTTAATCGTTCTATTATTTGTATTTTACAAAAAAGGGGGGTATATCGGATCGCGATAAAAATGTTTATACCTTATCACTTAACTACGAGTTCTTTATTTTTCGTTTTAAATTGATTCTACGATTTATTTTAAAAATAACTTTTTAATTATTTTAAGAGTGACATTTATTAAAAAAATAAAGAAAAATTGTCGTGTATATAACTCAAGGATCGCGGATATAGATTGGTTCTCGCGTTGATTATGGCTCGCGTATCTCATATGGGTATCGCGTTGATTTGGGCTCGCGTCTTTCTGGTGGATTACGAATAGAAATTGGCTCGCGTTTATATACTGGTTTTCGACATGTGGTGGCTCGCGAGAGAGTAATGGGTATCGTGGCGTCCCTGGCTCGCGTCATAAGATGGGTCTCGACTCGTTTATGGCTCGCGCATATTTTCTGGTTCTCGAATTCAGTCTGGCTTCGCGTAATTAAGGTGGGTTTCGGATCTTTTATGGCTCGCGTCTTTATTCTGATTCTCGCATCTCTTATGGCTCGCGCGTGACCATTGGGTTTCGAGTTCACCTTGGCTTGCGTAACTATTGTGGATCTCGATCTTGAAATGGCTCGCGGTCCTATCATGGGCTTCGGAATTATAACGGCTCGCGCTAACGCTCTGGTTTTCGCAATCAAACTGGCTCGCGACATTATTTTGGTTCTTGGTTTTCCTATGGCTCGCGTCAATCTTATGGGTTACGATTGTTGAGTGGCTCCCTCTTCCTCGAATTCGCCCTCGTCTGCAACCACTAACTTCTTCTCGTAGGTATCTTCCATAGCAACGGCTTCTTTCCAACCTATGATATGCTGGTGCTGTAACACTTCCTCCACGTAAGTCCTCTCGACGGGAAGTCCTACTATTTCGCGTGAGCATTCCCAATAATGCGCTAAGATGTGCTTCCTTACCTTCCTCAACGCGCGGTTGTGGACGTGTCCTTTACTCAGTTTAAGGTCGGTTTCCTTATATCCCTTACCTTCTCCCTTGGGTTTGGCTTCGCTTCCACTCTCAACTTTCTTTTTCTTTTCTTTCGCGCCGTATTTCAACGCTAACTCTCCCGGTTGGAACACCTTCGCCGCCTGTTTCTCTTTCTCAGATTCGTAGATCTTGCGGTAATACCCTCGATTCTGCTTCATGAGCGAGTCCGATATAAGATAGGTCATCGATCGTAATCCCGCGTCGAAGTTGAGCTTCTCTCCTTTCTTGCGCTTGGGGGCTTTTCCGTCTACTACGTTATTACCTGTATAAGACCACAAACTCGACACGGTTGGGAATCCTCGTAGTTTATAAAGTCTTGGAACGTCCTTTCGTATTTCGTTGTAATTCGCGTCGATTCCTTCTCGCGCGATCACTTTCTTCTCTTTGGGATCGAATATGTAGTTCCTGCACTCTCCGAAGGCGTTGATAATGTTCGCCGATAACACGGGACCAATACCTCGTATCTTACTAAGGAATACCTCGTAGATCTTCTCCGCAACGATGTAGCTCTCCATCAGCTTCTTATACTCGTTCTCGATGCGGTTAATTCCCGCGATCCGTTCCTTATCCTCGAATTTTTTCTTACAATGAGGGCAGGTCGCTTGTTTGGTTTGGTCTCCTCCCTTTACTACGATATAACAGTTGTGGAGGTAGTCGTATTCCCGTTGGGTGAGTTTCTGCTCCTTGACCGCACGATCCAACGCCTCGATTAGTTGCGCGTCGGTGTATTTTTTCTCGAAGGAGCGCCCGCTCTTGTCTTTCTTTTCCTCGACGGTGCTAAATCCAATTCCTTCGAGCGTCTTGCGAACGATGTCGCGGATGTTGTTCATGTTGGCAATTCGAACCTTCTGGAACGAATAATATCCTTGGGCGATCGTTCGTCCTATAGTAGCGCTTACGGGGCTACTTTCCGTCCTTATTTCTGGTTTACTTTCTACCATTGTTTTGGTTCCTCTTTATTATTTTATGATCGTAATGATATTAAAAAAAACTGATTTGAATTTGGGGTTGGGTTGCGCGTGATCACAATGGTTTTCGAATTTTGGTTGGCTCGCGTAATTTTTTTGGTTCTCGATATATGGATGGCTCGCGTCCTTTCATTGGGTTTCGTCTCCACCATGGCTCGCGTATTTTCGATGGGTTTTGAGCATATCATGGCTCGCGCCACGCTTCTGGTTTTCGGCTGAATATTGGCTCGCATACTCTCGATGGGTTTCGAATTTCTCGTGACTCGCGTTATTTCTCTGGGCATCGCTCATGTGGTGGCTCGCGTGAGTATGTTGGGTATCGGTAATGAAACGGCTCGCGATTTGCTCTTGGTTCTCGATGAGAGAATGGCTCGCGAATTTTCACTGGTTTTCGATTCTCAGGTGGCTCGCGATATAAATACGGGTTCCGTTTATCGACTGGCTCGCGTAGTTTCGATGGATATTCAACATTTATATGGCTCGCGTCTTACCTATGGTTTTCGAGTTTAGACTGGCTCGCGGCTCTCGGATGGGTCTCAAGTTTGGTTTGGCTCGCGAAACACCTCTGGTTTTCGTATGATTGATGGCTCGCGTTTTTCAGTTGGTTTTTTGATATGATCTTGGCTCGCGTATTCAATTTGGGTTTCGAATCCACGATGGCTCGCGTGCTTACGATGGATTGCGGTCTTTAGGTGGCTCGCGTTTTCCACATGGTTTACGATACAATTCTGACTCGCGCATTTCTTATGGCTCTCGGCTAGCGTGTGGCTCGCGTCTTCGCCATGGGTTTCGAAAGCTAGATGGCTCGCGTCACTACTATGGTTTTCGGCAGTAGTATGGCTGTCGTAGATTAGATTAAAGAAGTTCCGCTTCCCGCATCTGCTTCACGCTTGGATACTCTACGGTATCGATCTCGGCGATCGGGAATATAGTTCCCTTGACCTCGTCCCACAATCCTTTCTTTTTCAAGAACGCGATCAATTCTTCGCACTTCTTCTGCCAAAACGCCGCTTCGGACCTGTATTGGCTCCTCTCCTTCGACATTACCTTCAACGCGACCTCGTCGGGAGTGTCTATCTGGGCAATCCTCCTCTTGGGAGGGAGCGGTTCCTGCGTGAGCTTCGCGTGCGCCCGTTCGATCGTGATCCTACTCTCCATTACTTTCCTGAATATTGTAGGATCGTCCATTTCCCTCGTAGCGCTGATCTCCTTGACTACGCGGAATTTCCTTACGGTCTCGGCGTCGCTGTTAGCGTCCTTGGCGATCCTTTTATTCTCGGCGACTTCTAACAAATCTTTCTGGTTCTGGTCGAGCTTGATCTTCTCGATCTTCTCCTTCGTGCCGCTCTGGATCTTTTCCCACTCTTCGAGTTCTAACGCGATCGATATCCTCTGCGGGGGAGTGAGGTCTCGGCGGTGTAGACCAACCGATCTCACGTAGGCAACTACGTTCGTGTCGTCGGGCAATTTCTCTATTTTTGGTTCGATTTTAAGCTCTGTGCAGATCCTGAGGCGGTTCTTGCCGTCTAAGACCATACCTTTAAAGAGCTTGATCGTGTCCCTCTGTCCATATTTCCTGATGTCTTCCTTCAACGCACTGTAGGTCGGTTCTTCGATCCATGGAAACTTCGCGCATAGCGGGTGGATGGAATACCCTCCTACTGTTGGTGCCTCTTCCTTTTTTTCTTCTTCTTTCTTTACCATGTTTTTTATCCTCTTTTTAACTTCCATTTAACTAACGGTCTCCCACGAGCTCCTTGATTGTCTGATTTATAGCTCTCTACCAAGCCTTTCTTCTTGATCTTCGCTAGGTTATCGTAGAGCGTCGTGCGCGGATAGTCTAAGTCTCTGACCATCGAGCGACGGTCGATTGGACCGTGCGTCCTTACATACTCCAAGATTTCTACTTGGATCGCAGTAAGTTCCTGCTCGCTCTCGTTCGCGGGATTCTTACTCTCTTCTTGACTTTGTTGCGGATTTGACATTCTCTTTCATTTCTACCTCTATTTTGTGAGTTATAATTGTTTGTTTCGACTATCGAACCGATAAGTCGTTAAACCTCTTCCTTCATGAAGTCTTTCCATTCTTCGTCGAACTCTTTTTTAAGACCGTGATTACAACACACCTGTAAGGCAATAACACCCACGAATATCGTTTTCATAAGAGCCGCCGCTAATTCGTCGTCGATCACGTTATTCTTAATCCATTTCGTTAATATATCCACTGTATAAGGATCGTTTTCTGAACTCATTTGTTTTGTTCTCGCCTCTTTTCTATGTGCTTAGCGTAGATATTTTGTTGATCTACGATCCATTTCGTTATGTCGTCGATCGTAGCTTTTCCATCAATAAGTGCAAGTATAGATAGTCTCGCGTCTTGTGCGCCTACCATGCGTCCTTCTTGCCAGCCATCGTCGTAGAACTTGGTTTTTATGTCCATCATTGGAGGGAATGTTTCGTATAACTTACAATATTCCCAATACTTATCATGAATAAACTTCTCCAAAAACTCTCGCGCTTCTTTCTCTTTAAGGTATTTTACTCTATACTCTTCTTCTTCGTCCGTAACTTCTCTTCCCTCATTCTTCGTCTTGGTTAATATACTCTATAAAATCCTTTTGTTTTAAGTTCTCTTGTTTAAGGTCGGCAACTTCTTTTTCGAGATCGTTACATTTTTTTTCGAACCATTCTTTATTACTCTTGGAGATAATCGCTTTATCGTTCTCCTCCTCCCACATCCTCATAGCTTCTATTCTCGCTCTAACCTCTTCGTGGAGCTTGTTATCGGCAACTCTACGGTCTTCTAACCATTCTTCTCTCATGTTCTTAATACGTTCGTCTCGTTTAATGATCTGATTGTGTAATACTTCAATAGCTGATAGAACTCTTCCACTAAATTGAGGATCACCAGATAAATGAGCTAACGCTCTACACGCTTTATCTACTAACGCTTCTATTTTCTCGATCTTCATTTTTTTAAGCACCTACCACTCTCTTCGTAGAAATAGGGTCTTTGTCTTTATTTATTATTACCGCTCGATTTAACTTACACGAATAACTAAAATCGTAATCGTGTTGCATTATTCCAGAATCAAAATAATGATATGTTTTTATTTTGATATATCTACACCCATAACAACACTCTTGGCATCTAAATCCTATAGCTCGGATTTTCTTATACCACTTCATTTCTTGACTACTCCTTCCATTCTCGTATACGCTTCTTTAGTTTTATAGAAATGAGCTTTACGGTCTTCATCCGTTACCTTTTCGTAGCGGGCGTTGGTCTCGTAGGTACTGGCAGGGCAGGTATCGTGGAATGACATCACGCACCCTAGCAGATGGGAGCACATATTGTCGTAGTAATAAGGACATAACGGAAAGGTATACCACATATTACACCCCGTGCATTTCATTTCTACGATACGCGCGTCTTCGTGGACTTTATACTCCGTGTTCGCGATATAACTGTGCCATAAATGCGCTCCACAGTTCTTACACACGCCAAAAGTACTTAGATCAAAAGGGCTGTCGTCTTCTTTTGTTTCGATCGTAATAGTAGGCTCTTCTTTTAGATCGGGGTTTAAGTCGTTATAAGATACGATCTTCCCGTAGTAGATTTTCCAATCGTTATCGCCTTGGTCTATCTCAAGATGATCGATTCTCTCGAAACGGTAAGTCCCTTTCCACTTCCGTAGCACCCACGCTTGCTTCTTTAGTTTCAACGCGAGCGCGATCTCGTCGTAGACTCCCTTCCCAACATGGTCTTTATACTCGGAAAATATTGTAACATCTGCCCAGTCCCGTATTTTATCGAAGTATATCTTCATATCGCGAGTTGGGTTGGGAACATCCTTTGGATTACACAGTTCTAACATCCGTGGCGAAGGAATATGGGTATACCACTCTTTTATGAACTCTTCCTCCATCATTTCCTCAGGCGTGTTATACTTTCTAATACTATGCCCGTAATACACGCGCATTGGTTGATTGTTCTCGTATTTCTTCTTACTTTTCATTCTTTTTTCACTTAATTATTATTATTTTACTATAAAAAAATTAAAAAAAACTATTGAATTTTCTTCGTTTTTTCTTTCAAATACATTTCGTTTAATATATTATTGGCTTGGTGATATATCGCGGTGTTAGATGGAATTACAAAATTATCGTAGTTTTTATCCATAGACGGATGAGTATTTATAATACCCTCGCACAAGTCTTTAAGACATTTCGTTAAATATTGAATCTCGTCGTCCATCTTCTTCTGGTTTTCCCGTAGATCGCAGAACGGACACGGTATCTCGCGTTGGTCGCCCGTGCCCATATATCGCTGATGGCACCTAGGACATCGCCATTGTGTTTGGTATTCTCTATTATCGTTCATTCTCTTCTTTCTCTTGTTCAAATTGTTGTTGGATTAAATGACCGTAGTAATTGGGAGTCGCGTATTCTAACAATACCGCACCGGCTACAACTCCTGCTGTTTTTACTGAGAGCCATTTTGGTCGTTCTCGTATGATTTTACGGAATGTTTCTTTAAACTCTTCCCCGCTGTCTCCTGCGTTTATATACACGAGCGTATCTAACCATTCCACGACCTCTCTTACTTCTGGCGGAAAGGTCGCTTGTCTCTTCTTTTCTTTTTCTTCCGCGTTATGTTTACATCCTTCGCACATTTTTATTCTTCCTCTTTTTAATACAATCTTTTAGATCGTTTGATCAATTTAGAAAACGGTATGTAGTTTTTATCGTGGAACCGCTTTTCGTATACCTTCTTTCTGGACGCAAGTAAGTAGCGCGTTCTCGGATAGACCGCTCCAGTAGCGAAAGTAGATATTGGTATGTCCTTCTTATCTTTAGGTTTAACGATCGCGTGGCTACACTTCGATTCGAACCAGATTACATAACTAGCTTCGCTATAGTGTATTTCCACGACATTTTTATACCCTTTACGCTCGTAGTCGATAACAATGGTGTGACCTTCCACGCTAATCGTAATAGTTCCTTTATTCGTTTTCCTTCGCCCCGGATATACTCTGGTATTGAGTGCAGAAATTAGCTAATCTATGTAAATAGTGGATCAAGGGACTACAACCCTGTTTAGATAACATTGGATCGTCCACGAATTTTCTTGTTATCGCCACTACGCGACACGCGATCATTTTCGAGCATCCAAAACAATTTCTATCGTTATTTTTCTTCTCTATTTCGCACATTTTTTATCCTCCTTTCATTTTTTATTATCACGACTAATCAAGGTTATCAGCGGCACCGAGATCGTCGTTTCCTTCTTTCTTTTCTACGGGTGGTTTCGTGGTAAGAATACAATTGTAATATCCTTGGATTAGTTGTTCCATCTGTTGTTTTGATACAGTTATCATCGTTTCTAACTCGGGCACTCTTACCTCTATCGCGTTTTTCTCCTTTCCGTAGTTCACGAAGATACTACAGTCCGTAAAATACACGTCCGACACATCAATATTTACCTCTGGCATTTATTTTTCCTCCTTTTCTTTATCTTTAAATGCGATACATTCGCCTTCATACACGATGATCACTCCATATTTATAACTGTCTTTCTTTAACGGCTCGCGTTCCATACCTATTATATCGCCTTTATCGGCGATCTTCTCGATCAAAATTTCAGAGATGTGAATAATCTCGCTTTTATCCTTGAAAAAAGAGAAGAATGTGCTCATTCTTAACGATAAATCGAAGGTAGACTCACCATGAATATAGATCGAACTTATCTTTTTTTCCATCTTTTCTAATGGTATTTTTTTCCATCTTTCTATAATATTATACACTAACAATTGAAAGTCTTGCCATTTATCGTAATCGTCTCGGAAGTGAGGAAATAGTTTATAAAATAACTCTTCCTGCTCCCATCTTTCTAATCTAATGTTTTCTGGCACGATTCCTCCTCTTTTTTAAGATCGTTTACATCGTAACCCGCTCCGCATTCGCAACACACGATAAACGGACATACTCTCTTCTTTTCCCGACACTCCGCGCAGTCCAGCCACCTATGGAGCGTTTCCTTGCGACACGCATCGCAATACTCCATCCACGCTTTAAGCGACATTAGAGAACCAACACTCCTTCGGCTTTTACTCGTTTCTTAATATTTTTATTGATTCGATCGAACATTTTCTTTACCACTCTTACTTTCATATTTAGATTAAACGGGTTTAATTCCTTCATTAACCGAGAAGAACATTTCTCGCATAGATGGATCGTTTCTCCAATCTCTGTGGCGGGTTTTCCACAATAATCGCACGACATTCCTTCTGACACGAATTTCAACTCCTATCTATATTTTTTATAATGCTCCATTTCCTCTAAGAGGTATTCGAACTTCTCTTTGGTCATGTGGACATTTATATCGGTCTGATCGTCGGGGTTCTTTAGAACCACGCACACGACATCGGGGAAACTTAAAATCTCCATCTTTATGTTCTCTTGTAAATCTACATCTATTTTCATATTATCCTCTCTTATTTTTTATTTAAAGGTTTCAGCAAGCGTCCGATGTGGACACTATAAGGCGGTTCCCAAACAAAATTATAGGGGGAGTGATAATCAGAATCGAAGATTGGACTTCGATAACCAAAAGACAAAAATCCAGGGATTGAGATTGCCTCGCTTTGTGCTGTCCTTTTCATAATCCTTCTAAATATTTGTTTATTATTACCAGTTTTTCTTCTAATAATTTCTTTTCCTTTAACCATTCTGGTTTTAAGAATTCTTTGAAATATTGTTTTTTTGGCATAGATTTATAATAAGTCATTTTGGGATTCTTTCCACAACGTAGACACAGCATAAAATCTTTCTTCTTGTCGTTACACTGGGAGTTAGAACATTTCTCGCAGATATACACTTCCACTAACTCGTCTTGGTCGCTCATTTTATCTCACATCCTCGAAGGTGCTCTACCTTTTTCTTTCTCATAAAATCATAAATAATTAATCTCTATTTAAAGTTTTTTATTTGTCGTTTATTGTCGTTAAATTTTATTGAATTCTCTCTTTTTCGATCGTATAGTTCGCTAATCTTTTAATAAAACACATATACGCTTTTTTATCTAAGCCTTCTTTACGGCAACGGTGCTTCCTCCAGTCGTTACCGTAGAACATTTTCATTGTATCGTCCCAATCCTTTAAACACGCGACCATAGCGTCTCTCTCTTTATGAAATAAACCGATCCGCGCGTAGCTTTCTTCGTCGGACCACTCTGCGATGTATACGGCTTGGGTTCTATTGCCTTTCTTTCTATTACAATCCGTGCATAAAGTCTGCATGTTCTCTAAATTATCTTTTCCTCCTTTCGATCGTGGAATGATATGATCGCAGGTCATGAGAACCTCGCTTTCGTTCTTGTCTAGCGCGTATAAGTTAAGATGATACCCTACACCGTTGGATCTATCTTTTCTAAAGTATTGTCCTTCGATCCCGCATTCTTTACACTTAGCGCCGTGAACCTTGAAGTTTTGTAATCGGAGCGAGCTTACTTTTATCAGATCGCCGTCTAGGTCTACCTTTGGGAACTGATGCGATTTTCTAAGCTTGTGGTGTGCCATTAGTTTATCGATGTCTATGAGGGTAAGGATCTCTCTAATTGGATACTGCTTCTTCATTTTTTCGTCTTTCATATCTTTTCCTCCTCCGCTAAGATCATTAACATATCTGTAAGGTCTTCGTCCGTCTTCATGAGTCTTATCGATTCTCTAACTAGTTCGTGTTCTCGTGCGTGGAGTTTCTGTATTTCCCTGTTTACCGTCTCGATCCGTTCTTTTATATACTCGTGATCCATGGTGATTCTCTCCTTCGTTAAGCCCAACTCCTTGATCTGCGCTCTTAAACCCTCTAAGCGTAGTTTTCGCTTTTCCATTTTTTGTTGTAAGTTCGTAGTATTCAACCTTCTTATGTTAATGTTTATTTATTTTGATATGAGGTAACTTCTTGAAGATATTACCGTTCTCCATAAAACTGGAATATGCTCCATCTTCGTCGCTATATTCCGTTACCAGAATCACTGGCGCTTCGAATATGTCGTTTCTTGTTCGCTTAATATATCCATTCACGACCCTCCGCGCGTCTTCTTCGAGCTCCCATTCTCTTTCCAACAACTCTCTGCGCTCGTCTTCGCTGAGGCGTTTTTTAGAAGACATCCTCTCGTTTTTTAGAGCCTGTATTTGGCGCCATATGCGCTGGAACGATTCGTGTTCTGGTAGTTTATAATATTCTGCTCCGAAAACTTCAATTATTTCCTCTTCCGAGAAGACTTCGTGATATCGACCTCCTTCCCATCCACCTTCGTTTGGAGAGAGTCTATAGTGTTCGTTAAGTTCCGCCTCGGCTTTCTCTCTGGTAACTATACCATACCTCGATGTGTAATTGGGTTCGTCTACGATCGAGAGATCGTTAAACACCATCTCGGCAATCTCTTTCGTGGAGAACTTACCAAGATAATCGCTATCTAACTCCTCTAAGTCGCCAAACATCCACTTCCGCAGTTCCTCTACATTCTCTGGCTTCCTTGGAAGTCCGACAATGAACGAACTCGAACTGCTATTGCTTACAAATCCATTTCTTATTTTCGTTTTACTCCTCTCCTTTATATTCTTCTATTTCTTCGATAACAACTTTATAATCTTGTCCATGTCCCGCCTCCACTTCTAATTTAACGGGATACGGGAAACAAATACTAAAATAACTCGTAGGATATACCATCGAGAAATGAGTATCCTCCGTTGCCCACCACGCGCTATAGAAAGTATTCTCGCCTTCTTTCGCTTCTCGGACTCGTATCTTAAAAACAGGTGCCTTGCTATCGTATAGAGCGGTAGTTCTAGGATGAGGTTCTATGGAAGTATAAAAAAAATCGTAGCCGCTTTCTTTCTGTTTCTCTTCCGTTAATTCTTCTTTATGGCAATACATTATGGATTCTTTCATTTTATTCTTCCTTCAGATCGTCTATTTCTGATTCTAATTCCCTTACGCGCTTAAGTAATCGCGCGACTACGAATTCTAAATGCTCGATCCTTATCATATTCTCCGCGATCGCGTCTATATGCCTCTTATACACGAGCGGCTCGTCGTCGTCCTTGTTTAACGCGGTCTCTAACTTCGACTCTAACTGTCGTTCCATATCGTTTATCTGATAATCTCTAACCATTTTTCTTCCCTCTTCATGTTTTTTCTTTTATCTTTTTCCATTTTTCTCTTTTTATGTAATTTTTTTAACTTTTTATAACGAAAATCGTATTGATAACTAGAGATCCACCCGCAATTATACTTAGAAGTTAGTATGTGGTGCTTGTAGGTTAAATACGACTTCCAATATACAATAGGATTATAGATATACAACCATTGTAGAAGCCTACTTCTTCCGTAGACGAGAACATAATTACACTCCTCGCCGTGTATATGCACATGGTATTTCTGGAGGTTCATCCGACTCACAATCCACTTCACGATCCTATTACTCTTAACATAATGAGAACGAGCGGTCGAATCGTCCTTACTACAATTACACTCGACGGGATGTCTCTCGGGGCGGTTAGAACAAAACTCGCACTTCTTGTCGTGGCATTTCGATTCCAACCATTTCCCTTTCTTGTTATATTTCGCGTCGTATTTATCGCAATAATAACACGGTTTAATTCTCGTTTTTACTTTCCTCCTTTTTTCTTTCTTTTGTAACATCCACATCCGGTAGTTCGTTCCAAATATCGTTAATTCGATCGTGAATGTCCTTCATTAATCCTTGTAAGAAATATAGCTCGTCCATCGTTTTCTCGTCGGGCATTTCTCTAAGACAGAATGTGAAGGTTTTATAAAAATCGTCTGGTCTATAATCATCCACATCGTCGCGCACGAACACATCTTCAAGTCCGTCCTCTTCCCGATACTCGATTAAGAAACCCTCGTTGATCGGAACATGATCGTCCACGAAGCATTTGGGTTGCCAGAGCACCTTCTTCTCGTTTAAAGGTATCACTACTTTCTTTTTTTCGCTTTCCATCATTTATCCCATAGGTTTATAATTTTTATTAAATTCGTTAATTGTGTTACCTTTTTCGAGTTTGGATACATCGTCTAACATGCATATCAGAATCGTTTTAAACTCGGTTATGTCGGAATGCTCGTTACACGATCTTAAATCTTCCAAATATTTCATGAATATCGCTCTATTCATTATTATAGGCACTTTTTATACACCTCTTTTTAAATACTTCATTAGCGGTAATACCGCGAGGACGCGGAGTTTGTTATATCGATACCAGTTCTTGTCGTCCTTACACCTCATCCACTCTTCTGATGCTTTGAATAAGGGTGGACAGGAAAAAACCGTGTTGGATTTTAGAACTCTACACTTCTTGTTCAAATATACTTCATTTATATGTATATATTCGCGTCCATCCAATGTGCCTGGTCTAAGAGCGGATAACAAGCTCCTACGGATCGCTTTTGGCAACGAATCGAAAATACCAATCATCGAATGAGAATCAATATTAACGAACGCCGCTTCGTACACTATCTTTCCCATTATTTCGTCTCCTTTATTTTAATCGAAATTTCTTTTATATTTTCTTTCATTTCCTCAAACCAAAACGGTTTTTTATTACCAAAAAACCAAATAACATCTCCCTTTTCAAGGATTGTGTCTATATCGTCATAATGTGAGGAATTATTATATCTTTCAATGTGGACTTTCAATTACAAACTCACCAATTTTTTAATAAACTTAATTCAAATCTCATAATGTCTCGATCTATCTCTTCAATCGCCCGCATATACAAATCCGTGTCGAAATTACTCTTATGCTCATCCTTGGGCAATTTAAAATTATTCTCGATGAAGATTGCCTTGTCTTTGGGCAATAAACTATTATACCATTTAAGAAAATAAAATAACCTTTTAATTGCTTTCTTCTCGTTGGGATAATTCTCGTTCATTTTCCCTTCCTCTTGATCTGTTGGATATGTTTTCTCTCTCGTTCTTTTAGATCGATCTCGCCTTCGCCCTTACACCTCGGGCACGCGATCGGATACGGCGTGTTTCCTATATCTTCTGAACCGTCAGAATCAATCGCTCTGTCGCGCGTCATTACTTCACCATACCCGTGACATCGCGGGCATTCCATCTTCTTATTACTCATGTGAGTTTTTCCCTCATTTTTACTATGTAATCTTTAACTTCCTTCTTGAGACTTTTACTCATCTTTCCCAGCTTCGCGATCTCTTCGAACGCCTTGCATAGAAGGTTAATGCCTTCTTTCGCGAGCAGGAACGCCGTTGGCGATAAAGGAGTCCACTCTCCGAGACTCTCTTGGATCATATCTACGAGACTACTATCGTCCCTACTAGATCGCGCGTGGCAAAGATACCTATGAATAATACAGAAACGACAACAACTATAACGATGGTTTGGATCAAAGACATCGCGTCTCTTCTCCGCGTCGTGGCAATACGGACATTCATGTCCCACATAGCCCAGAAGTTCATAACGATCGATCTCCTTCCAATTATTAACCATATTGTAAATATCGTTCCATTTCTTGTCCAGCGATCGCTTCGCCAGCTCTATCTGAACGGATCTCATGATTTTGGTCATAATTCTTCATTTTTAAGTTAAAATAAGTTAGTATAATTAAGAATGTAATTACTTCTATATAAATTATTCTATTTGTCGATTAATGTCGTTAATTGTCGTTAAAAAACAATATAATATATTAAAATATGATAAGAAAGAAAAAAAAAGAAATTAATTTAGTATTTTATTTCCTAAGTTTTTTAATTAAGAGCGCGATGATAAGACCCACGATAACCACAACGACCACGAATCCAACGATCAATGCGCTTCCTATTGCAGTAGCTAAACCAGATATATCGTTATCGTCGTCCTCTTCTTTGACATCTTCGCATACATCATATACTATCGATGGTATCATGTTTAAATCGCTAGAGCTTTCCCTCGTATAAATAAATATAGTTTCGCTCTTATCGTCTATAGGAGAAACAAATAGAACTAAACCTAATGTGTCGTTCACGATGTAATTGGACACATCTAACTCAAACGCACCATCCCCTGTAAGTAAGACCTTTCCAATAGTTTGCCATTTATCGGGCGCATTCATATAAGTAATTCCCGACTCAGTCCATGTCGTAGGGGCAATCGCAATTGACAAGTTCACGGTGGCGCTTCCCTTAAATAATTCAAACGAGAACTTTGCCTCAGTCCAATCGTCTGGCGCGTCGGACACATCGAACTTGAACCACGCTTCATAGTCGTTAGAAAATCCTCCACAATATACATTATAGTCCGTTGCGCCAAAATTAGTTGTAGGGTCGCTACTATCTATATAGGCATCCGCAGTACAATCGCTTGATTTACATACCTCTTTCCCCCGTACCATTGTGGTCGAGCTACTTATCGCAACAATAAATACCGTTGCTACTATTAACAATATATTCCTTTTTTTCATAATTTTCTTACCATATTTTTTTATTGCCTCCCGCCAGGGTAAGCCAGCAAAGGGAGACATAGTTTAAGATAAGAAAAAAAAAAGAGTTAAAATTAAGAATTAATAATAATCGAGTATTTCGGGAATAACCTTCTCGTATTTAATACCTTTCTGGTCAAAAACCTCGTATAGTTTGTCTGGTTCTCCTTGGTAATCGATGTCGTTCTCTCGCATTTCGTTTATTATGGCGTTAATCTCGATTTCGGTTAAGTCACACACAAACATACTATCCGATAAATTTGTATCTCCCATATCTAGCGCGTAGTATTTCATACTATTTTCCTCCTTTTTTTTACACTTTAAACGGACAACACACGCTACACGGTAAGTCGTCGCAGTCGTGCTGGCGCATGTCGTTGTCCGATATTCCAAATTTCTTTCTATGCGTTTCGCAGATCTGATCGTCTATGCGTTGTAGATACCCTACGGGGTCGCTGTTCCAGCTCATATTACGCTACTACCGAGTTATGTTTAAGTAGGTTTATGATCGTATCTTTTTCTAGCTTTTCCAACGATAAGTCTATGTCGCACCCTTCGCTAGTATCCACGAGAATGGCACCTGCGTTCTGTAATACTTCTGCTAAAGTTATTTGGTTCTCGCACGAGTGGATAAGAGATTTCGTCGCGTTTTTAACATATTCCGTGTTTTTCAAGGCTCTCGCGTTTCCCATTTCAAACGAGGTTATATAAAATCTACAGCGATCCTCTTCTTGAACTATTAATCCAAGAATCTTTTGTTTTACATTTATGCTACACCCGATCTCCGCGATCATATTGTTGGGATTTACTACGAAGTTTCTGCTTTCTTCTAGAACCTTCTGTTTCGACACGAACAGTTTAAACGGAACTTCTATTTTGTTATAATCGCTAAAATTGAAGTAGTTTAATCCGAGCGCGAAGCTACACGGAGAACCAGACTTGATAAAAAACGCTTCTGAAGCCCCGTTCTTTCCAGAAGCGTCGGTCATGTCACCAGAGAATAATACTTTCCTATCGGAACTTCTATAGAAGGCGTTCCATCCTATTTTAACGCCGTCAAGGGACTGTAACGATAAATCGAGGTCAATTCTGTTTCTGCTTACATTGTTCCAATTAACTCCTACTGTTATACCTGTGGGAGCTTCTACATACGACATCGAAGGTAGGTTTCCGACCATCTGTTTCTCGGTAGCGGGAACCGTATATACGATATTATTTGGAATATAGATCTTCTTACCGTTCACATTCGTTTTAATGTCCGAAGCTATGGAATCTAACACCATTTTGAGAGCGCTGTCGTATGCCGCAGAAACGAAAAAAGCGAAGTTCTTCGCGTAATCGGTCGCGTAAGCTTTACCGTTTCTTATCTTGTAGAGCATAGAAGTTGGTTTCATTAGTCTATATCGTAACGCTTGAGCTAATCTAACTTTTCTAAACACATTCGCCGTGGGTAGAGCGCGTTCTAGGACTGCCTGCCATGGTTTACCGTTTTTTACGAGGCTTGTTATAGTATCTAATGGAGATATGGGAGCGTTAACATTGTGGAGTTTCGCGAGTTTTCTAAGTCTATTTATGAGATGCCTGATTCTAGGGTCGGGATTTGTCTTAAACGCTAAGAAAAGCGGTTTAAATCGGTAGAAAATAGACGAGAGCACTATGAGTCTTTGTTTTCTAAGAGTATATTCTTGTTGTATATACTTACACATTAAAGGATAAAGGTCTACGGGAGAAATCTTTAACGCTTCTATCGTTTCCTTGTCTTTGATCAAGAGCGTTTTTCCAATTCGTTTATACACGCACATTCTAAGAAACTCTACGGGATCGGAAGGAACTAATCCAAGCTGATCGCTTACGATGATTTTAACTTCTCTGTTCTTTATGGATTCCACATTTTCTTTGGTTAACACGCCAAAAGTATTAGAAACCGTAATCACATCGTCAATGGTCTGTTTACTGAGCGCGATTCCCGAGGCTAATAACTCGAGCATCTTCTTCGCGATCTCGTCTTTCGTGTATCCCTTTATTAAGGTTAAACTGATCTCCTTTACATCTACCTTTGGTATGTCTAACGCTTCTACGGGAATGTAAACATTGTTCTGATCGTATATTCCGAGCGACTCGTAACCGTAAGTGGTGATATAATGAAATATTTGTTCTACCACCAATTGAAACAAGCTCGCCGTTGCCACCTTATTCCACGACTTGTGGAAGGTCGCGTTCATCTGTTCTTTAGTTAATCCTAGGGTGCTAGACACATCTTTTATTATAGAGCGCAGTTCTCCGATTGTATAATTACCATACACATCAGGAGAGAATACGAAACCGCGTTCTATGGTTTCTTCTAAAATCTCCTCGTTGATACTTGCCTTCTTTCCATCGATGTGTTTATCGATCGGAACTGCTTTAAACAATCTAATTAACGATTCCATATTCATCACATTAAATTAAGAGGGCGGGAAGTAGGTTTTTGATTTGTCAGTCAAGTGTTAGGAACTTCCTATGCCCATTTGTGGCGGAGAGTAGATTCTCGTCTTGGGATTGGTAGGAACTCTCTTTGCCACTATACTTATTCGAGGATTCGAACCCCTACATCCCAATGAAAAAATAAGTGGTTTACACATTATAATTTACTCCTTTTTTATTTAAATAACTTTTTCTTCAAAAACAAAATTTTTATGCCTTCTACAGGGCAACTCTCTTTGGAACATTTGGCTTTTGGATTGCCTCTATGATTGCATGTTCCGCTGAACAAATTATGGTACGGACAATCCGCTATTTCTAACCCAAAGTATTCCGTTTTTTCCTTAACCATGATCTATTCCTTCTTTTCTCTCTTTTAATATGCTTTTCTTATTGTTTTTATCTTTAATAATATTTTAATTCATTCGTGCTATATAAATATTTTTTATTTTTACATTAATAGACTATTTGTCGTTATCTCTTGTCATTTTGGCTACGATCTCATCAAACCGCACTCCAGAGAGATACCCTTCTATATAATCGTCGGTAAAATTCGAGAATTCCGTCCATAGCATATCTCCTATACGCTCTAACAAATCCTCGTATTCTTCGATCGATAACGCTCTTATCTTCTTCTTTAAATCTTCGCTTTTTTCATCGATCATTTCAATTAATTCGTCTTTTTCAATCGTTATTTTTATACTCGTATTAAATTACCTCAAAATGATTATATTATCGTAAAAAATTTAAAAAAAATAGTTTTATTATATATTTACTCCTCTTCTTTTTTATTTATTATCTTAACGCAGTTCAATAACATATCCGTGAACTTCTTTCCGATCTTACTGATCTCAAGATATAGGTATTGGTTGTTAAGCTCGTTCTCGGAATAGGAAGTGTAGACCATTCCATAATGCAATAATTCCGTAAGGTAGATCTCTAACTCAGTTTGTCTATATTTAAACTGATTCATTATCTCGTAAAACGATTTCTTTCCTTCCTTCAATAGATATAATAGAATGTGTTGGTTCTCTTCGGAATCTAACGATTTTAACATTAATCTTACTATCAACGGGAATTCGTAGCTCATTTCCGATCGTCCTCTTTCTTCTTTTCCTTTTCCTCGTCAGGCGCGCGTATTATTATCGTCCTTTTCTTGGATGGAATTAAGTCCATGATCTCCTGTAGAGTTGGTTTTGGTTTCTTTCCTAAATATTCTTTGATCAATGCATTCCAGTGCGCGAACTCGTGCGTCCATACGGGTCTTCCGAGCACCTTTTCCACGGCTTCGTGGAAGTCTCCAAAGTCCATACATAACCTCTTTTGAAACAGTTGGAATTTCACGATCTCCTCGGCAGTTTTTGATTTCCACCATTCCGTTTTCGCGAGTGCGATCGCTTCTTCTTCCGTCAATTGTTTTAGATCGTTCATAATTTATCCTCCTTCTTGGGTTCAATATCTTTAATTCTAAAATGTATAAATTTATTTCTTTTAGCAATTTCTATCCATTCTCGCGCCTCGGGATGATTCATGGTTCGAGCGTGCATGATTCTTTCTTCGCCATCTACTTCGCAGTATATTTCCATGTATTTAGTGGGATCTCCATAAGGAATATCTTCATATTTTTCCTGTTTTAATTCGAAAAACTTCTCGAACTCTTTTATATCGGTGTCGTTATCGTTCAAAGGATTCTCGTCCTCCCACTCGCCTATTTCCTCCTCTTGAGCTTGAATGCGGAAGAAATGAAGATATTTAGAACATTGATCAAGTAGTGTTTTGGTCTCTTCTGCGCCTGCATCGTCGAAATCTACGAGATACGCGGTAATTTTGATTAATTTAACCATAATTTATCCTCCTTTCTCTCTCTTTGGACATCGTTCTCCTACGATATCCTTGTAATTTATGTTCTCCTTACACGATAGATCGTAATCCATGTTCATAATATAGTTCTTACACCCTTCGCAGTCGGGGTGCCAGTCTATACCATCATCCTCGTAGTAAGGGTATTGGGCTAATCTTAATAACTCTTGGTTCTTTTGTAATTCTGGATATTTTACGAGAAGACCGTGTAAACAATTTCTACACGAATTAAAGCCTTCTAAGAATTGTTCGGTTCTCACGGTTTATTCTCCTCCTTGATCTCGTATTTTTTAAGTTGTTCTCGCACCATACCGATGTCTTGTCTAATGGACTCATCCCAATCGTAGAAGTCTCCTACGGTTTCTAAGCGTAGTTCTTTACACGATAGGCTACCGTTATATATGTTCATAGCGTTATAAAGAGACTTAACTGCTTCCTCGATGGCTATCAGCGATTGTCTTGCCTCGGTAGCTAACTGCCCGTGGAGTTGATCCAACGCTTCTTTAAGTTTAGGATCGGTCATTTCTATTCGTCCTCCTTTTCTTTTAACTTCGCTTCTAACTTCTCGAATAGATCGTAGAGTTCTAATATATCGTGTCCATCAATTTGGTGAATAGCGTTCACGGCGATCTGGGGTATACCGTTATAGGTAATGCTCATTAAACAAATACTATCTAATTTCTTCTTGAACTTTACTAATTCGTCCGCGTATAAAACTTCCTTCTTTTCTTCCTTGGAATGGTTTTCTAATTGTTCTATCAGCCTCTTTATGGTTTTAATATCTTTGGGTTTATCGTAGATCTCTTGGAGAGTGCGGTAGAAGAACTCGTCGCATTCCTTTCGCGTGGACCGATTCCACACGTCGTCTAAGCTTACATCTTCTTCGAATTCGAATTTGGGCATTTTACATTCCCTCCTTGTCTAAGCCATATTTCTTCACGGTAGCTACGAATAGGTTTAACCCTTCTTGACTGTCGATGTGATAACTATGAATATATAACTCGCCTTTAAGTTTTCCGCTTTTTATTGCTTCGCGTATATCTATCATGTTAATAAAAGGAAGGTTGTTCTCTTTTATATATTTTCTAATAAGCTCCTTGTCGGGGGTTGCCCATTCTTCTGGAGGAGGACATCCACAATGCCCTACTACTCTTACATCGCATTGTCCTATGGGATCGGCGTAGAGTTCCTTCGCGATCGCTAGCGGTATACGACAATCAACCATCCAATAATACCACGCGCGTTCGAAGTTCATCTTACCTAGACATCCTTTTGTATTATATGGCACTTCTCCGCTCCCTCTCTCGTAGACGATCGGTATTCCTGCCTCGGTAAGTTCCTTCTCTATGTATTGATCACAATACTTTCTCCCTGCCATGTTGGGAAAGTTCGTTTTCTTCATTAAATTACTTGGAAACATGTTTTACCTCCTTTATTGTATTATTCTCTACTTTTATTGGAACTTCTCTTCGATGTTCGTAGCACCACATTAATGCATTGATAGATCCTCGTAGGAATCGTAGCAACTCCGCCAGACTCTCCGATTGTTTTGGATCGATAAAGAACCCATCGTTGTCGCTCGTCTGTTTAAGCGCAGTAAGTATAGCCTCTCCTACAGATTTTGAAGTTTTCACGAATGTTTCCACAAAATTAATCATCTGATCTTTAGTAATGTTGGTGACGATCTCGTTATAATCCATATTATACTTTTCCTCTTTTTGTTTTTTTATATACGCCTCCCGCTGGTTAACACCAACAATAGGGGGCACGGTTTATTATTAAAAAATTAAAAAAAATTATTTAGTTAGTTTTTCTTTTAAATCGTTAGCTCAATGTCTTTTCCAAGATCGGCGTTGGTTAGATCCTTAAACGGAGAGTCTTTAAACTCGGATTTGTTGAAAATTTTATACCCTGCGATTTCAAAACTAACGCGCCTCGTTCTCTTTCCGTCGCTATATATATCGTCGCGTATGCTGGTAAGTTTTCCTTTCATTATCTACACCTTTTTCCTTTTAAGCTTTCGTGTTTCTTATACCGTCTATAAGGCGAGAAACATCGTAGGATTGGAGTTTTTGTTCTAAGATCGTTATGCTTTTCTTCATAACATTTAATTGGGTTAGAAATAAAGAAACATCGATCGCACCCGCGTTATCGTTAATATTTCCTATGTGCGAAAAGATCGCTTCTCGTAGGAATTCCGACATCTTCGCGTTACCTTTTATTGTCTCGATCATCTTCTTCTCCTCTGCGGTTAATCTTACTCCAACCTGTACTTCTTTATTCGTTCTCACCTTATCGCCTCCGTTAGTAATCCAGACGTCGCATGATACCAATATTAATCTATCGTTCGTGATATTTTATTTTCCAGATCATATTTTCGATGGCAAGAACGATGTGCCCATTGGAAGTCATTAATATCGTCTTTATACTCGCCCGATATATTTGATAGTTCTAATTCAGTCTTTCCATAAAAATCTTTAATATCGTTACATATTTCGCATCTCTGTGGCTTGGGCTTATTTATCGTCATTCTATAATGCAGTCCTCCATATTTCACATTAGGCTTCCAATTTGGGTTTGACTCTCCTTTTCGTTTGCCTTTGCCTGATTTACTAAGGTTCTTTTTATGTTCCTCTGAAAATACTATCCCTTTTCTTCCTTCGCTTATGTTTTTCCTAGCTTGTTCAGATCGCTTCTTTCCAGTGTTTGATCGTCTCATTTTTTCAATTGTTTCGATTGGTATTTTCTTTCCTAGATTAATTTGCCTTAATTTCTCTTTTGTTTCTTCCGTGTGTTTCTTTCCAGTTGCATTGTTCCTTGCTTTTGTTCGATGGTTCTCTTGAAATTCTTTATACTCTGGTAAATCGTGCCATCTACGATGGGCACACATTGCTCTTCTGGAATCAAATTCCTTATTACAAATATCACAGACTACCATATTAATACTCTAGTTTTCGGATTATACGATAAGTTTTAAACTCTCTTACTGGCTCGTCGTTCTCGTCTAAATGCTCGATGGGAATCTTGATCATATTCTTGTCTTCTTCCTCTTCCTTCTGTCCTTGATCGGTGGATGGCTTCTTCATGTGTTTGATCATTTTAAGTTCCTTGATCAAATACTCCCTCGTTGCGGCGCGGATTAACTCGCTTCGCGAAGGATATAAACCGTTCTCGCCGATCAATTTCTCGATTGCTTCGATATAGCTTTCTGGCACATTCACAGTCACGATCTTCATTCTACAATCCTCCTTTTGGAATTGGTGGTTTAATCTGGGACTTCGTGGTCACGGGTTTCTGCTTCGTAGTCGTAGTACTTTTCTCTTTGGGCACGAAATTGATTCCTCCTTCCTTTACAGCGTTCTTATCGTCTCTCTTAATATCCACGATCTTTTTTGGTATCCAAGGGTCTTTCATCGCGTTCGCGTTCGATCTTACGTAGAGCTTGAACTTTTCTTCGTCCAAGTCTTGATACATCTTCAATTCGTTGGATAGAAAATCCCTTAACGCTAACCGTATTGCCTCGGATCTCGACGGAATAATATCGTAATCTCCCAGAATCTTGATCGCATCGAGGTATTTTTCAGGTAAATTAATAGTTATTATTTTCATTAGTGTTTTTCCCTCCTTATTTCTTCCTTAATTTCCCGTTCTTCTTTCTTCTTCGCGAGGTATTCCACGAAACAGTTCACGCTACAGAAATCGCTATCTCCGTCTAGAAGTACATCAATAGGATAAGAACGATCGCTCTTTCTTCGTCCCATTGTGAGAATAATTTTACCTTCGGCGTGAAGCCAGCCTATCTCGGAGTAGTAGTCTTCCGTTTCTTTTCCACAATTCTCGCATTTATACCGTTCTATTTTCATGGTTTCTGTCTCTCCTGTGCCTCTTTTATGGTTTTTTCTCGTTCTATGGTTAAGTTTTCGATGATGTGGACATCGAAGTTCATCTGACCAGATTCGTCTCTCAACATAAGATACGCTTTCTCTATAGCTTCGTCTTCGTTGTCGGCTTCAACTTCCTCTTCCGCTACAAATCGTATTAAATAATCGGTCATTATTTCTCTCCCTCTTGGGTTATTTTTTCGAATTGGCATAAAAACGCTTTTCTCAACCGCTTTAAGTTCTTAACCTTCTTAGTCAACCTTCGTTCTAGCGAGTCTTTCACCAAATAAAGAGCATCAATACCTCGTTTCGCTTCGTTCTCGATCCATTCTACGCTTTCTTTTAAAGTAAAGTATTCTTGTCCCGAATGGAGCGTATCCGCCCATAAAATATCATAGAGGTTAGATATATCGAATTTTTCTCTTATATTCTCTACTGTACCAATGAAGTCCTTTATCTTGGCTGGATATTCTAAACACGCCCATTTTCCGATCTCGTTCAGTCCTTTCGCGTCAGGTTCTCCAATAACGAAATACCTCACGATCGAAATCTCGTAGGGTATGTTACGATAGGTTCGCGACTCTCGGTACACTTCTATGTTTCCATCCCGTCCATTGTAATTCTCTTTCCCCCGTTTTACTCGCGCCTCTTCTATTTTCGCTAAGAACTCTCCTTCGCTCATTTCTCCTTTAACTTTATTGTCGTCTACGAATTCCATTACTTCAACGCCTCTTGTTCTTCTTGGTGTGCTTTAAGAGCCATTTTATTTGAAATGGTCACTTTAAAATCGATTAGATCGGGCTGGTGGGTTAGGATCGCTCTCGCCTTCTTATGGGCTTCTACATCGTCCTCCGCGTCTACTTCTTCGTAGGCTAAGTATTCTACTACAAATCTGGGCATTATTTCAACCTCTCTTTGTTCTCTGAGCATTCTCCACACGTATCCTCGTCTGGTATTACTCCGTGCGTTTTACAAAAAACCTCGCCACAACGAGGGCATTCTATAAGATGGTAATCCTTGCAATTGGGTTGATATTCGTTCGCCATATTACTTCAGCACCTTCAAATCTTTCTTTAGCTCGTAAAGAACGGTTTTTTGAAAACTATCGATCACGCCCAATTTCGTTTGTAGATCGATTTTAGAATCAAAAACCACGCTTAAGGTCGCTTTCCACATTTTTTTATAGTCTTTTTTCTTCATTAGTCGTTCCACGCTCGCTCTATTCTTTCTTCTTCTGGCGTCCTTCTCGTTATGGCGTCGGTTAGATCGCTCTCGGCTCTTTTATACACTTCTTTAAGTGCGCTAACTTCGTTCTGGTCTTCTGAAAAGTTTTTACTATCTTCGTAGTCAATCCTACTATCGATATAGTTCTTTATTACCTTAGCCAAGTTCCGTAGCTCTTCCACGAGATCGTTCTTGTTTATGGTGTCGTCTTCTTCGTTCATTTTTAATCGTCTCTCTTTTGTTTTTCTTTGTTAATTTTTCAATAAATAATAAGTTAATAATAATAAAAACTTAATAATATAAAAAGCTTTTCTTACAGCTCTATACAGAGACATTCTATTAACCGTCTCGCGGTATCCGCAGGTATGGTCAAGGAGGAGAGGGTCGAACTCTCACCTAGGGCTCCACAAACCCCAATGCTTGCCAACTACACTACTCCTTGGATTCTAATTATTATTTAAATAATTTTCTTTTCAAAAACAAATTTTTTATACCTTCTACTGGGCAATTCTCTTTGGAACATCCGTTTGGATTGCCTTTATGATTGCATGTTCCACTGAACAAATTATGGTATGGACAATCCGCTATCTCTAACCCAAAATATTCCGTTTTTTCTTTTTTCGCCATTTTATTTATTCTCCTTTAGTTCTAATCGTAGTCCAATTCGGAAATCCCTAGTTTCTTCAGCTCTTCGTAGACCTCTTCGTACCATTCTCGTCTTTCCCGTAGCTCTTCAATTTCTTTTTTGTTTGTTTCTATGAATTTGTCCATAGTTATAATATTAGACTGGGCTTGTTTTAAATTACCCATCCAGATAATATTCAGCGCGTTACCTAGTCCGCCATTTTCAAACTGTTTTTTAAGTTGGTCTGGCGCGTTCGAATATAGCTTCACATTATCTACCGTGCCTCGTCTTATCCTATTATAATCGGTATTATCTTTTAGATCCTTCTCTATTTGTTCCGTAGCGGATTCTATGCCGTTTTTATAATACCACATTAACTCTCGCACATATCGTTCGTGTTCGATCGTAACAATACGCTTTACGAACTCTTCCGCTGATTCTTCTATTTCTTCCATTTTAACTTACCTCCTTTATTCTTTAAGGTGCTTCCTGCGGGACTTAAACCCACATAGAAAGCATGATAGATTAAATATAATAATAAAAAACAATTATTTAGTTTTTAGTTTTTGTTCGCGATACCATTTACCCGCCATTTCGCTAAAATGGTTCGCTTTCTTCGCGTTCTCGCAGTTTTCTTCCTTGTTTTCTATAAACCCTTCGAAATTATGCCTCTTACATAGCCAACAAAACATCGTTTTTGGTAGATAAAAGTCCTCGTAATAAATACAGTCCATACATTTTGGTGAACATTTTATGGTCGGATGCTTACCGCACTCACACGAAAGCGTGAATTCTGGTGCTTCTTCCACATAAATATGTCCACATACTTCGCAAACCTTATATTCGTGCGATCCAAAAAGCTTTATATTCTCTTTACAACATTCCTTCGTTTTATTTTTCACCTTCTTTATTAAACCTCTTTTCTAATATAACGCCTAGCTCGTCTTCCAATCTATCGGCGATCTCTTTTAGTTTAACCTTTACTTGCTCGAACGGAACCTTTACCCGTATCTTATACATTTCCTCGGTGTATATATAGTTATGAAATTCTCGGAAACCATATTTTAGTTTCTTGTCTTTTCTCTTCTTAGTTTTTTTATGGGTTCTCCCAATCGTAAGAACGGTGTGAATCTTCGTGGTCTGGTCGTCTATCTTCTTAATATCGATCATTTTTTCGTAATTAAAAGAAGGATTTATATTCATCTTACCGATCGTTAATCTGGTTTCGTCCAAACTACGGTCGTCCGTTCCCAATCTTCCCATTCCAGCGTCAAAATATTTTCTCATTGTATAAAACTCCTTTTTTATTTATCGTTCGATATTAGAATAATTGGTGGTTTTTTGGTATCGGTGAGTTTCCGTCTCATCGGTGGGAGAATGAGATCCTCCCCACACCACCTAAGTTTTGACTCGAAGCCGTCTCAAAACTAGGAAAAAGACGATATTAGAAAAAAATAAAATAAAAAAAAATTAAGATTTGTCGATAATCCACGTATATTCTAAGTCCTTGCCTTCTAATAGAACTTGCGGTTTATAGCCCAGCTCATAGAGGATCTCCTTAGAAACCTTCTCTCCTGCCATGTGCGAGGTGGGAACATCTATCAATTTCACTACGATCACCGTGCCTTTAAAACTATACCCTGCTAGGTATTTTATGTTACTCATTGCCATAGGTTATTCCTCTAACACATCTAATATTTCTTTCAATTTAGTTAATACATCGCCTTGATCTAGGTCTTTCGTGCCTATCTTCCCGTAGAGGTCGTTTACCAGTTCGGTAGCCTTTTGTTTCTTCTTCTCGTTCTCGTTGTAGCACTTCTCACAATACACCGAATCGTCCGTAGTCCACGCGCCGTTCACGAAGCATTTCACTATAAAATAATCGTCTCCATCCGTGATAGGATCGCCACAGATGTCGCAATCGAATAATTGGGTCATTACAACATCCCTCCGATCGTTTTGACTAGCTGGTCTTCGGAGACCTTTCCGAGAATGAAGTCGTTCAAGCTCTGGTATAACATCAGATCGTCTTCGGGCAACATTTCTATAATCCGCGCGTAGTCTACCGTTTCGATATACTTTTTCTTAGCTATTTCTTCCATTTCCTCTTTCATTTCTACTACTCGATCGAAAATATCCATAGTTCTATTCCTCCAACGGTGGTAATTCCACCTCAATTGATTTTAAATAATTCCTTAGTTTCATAACCCTACCTATCCTCTCCCTCTTCTCCTGCTTATCGTTACGGAAGCCGTAACGAGTAGACGCAAAGAACGTCCATATCCTGAAATCGTTGATCGCATAGGATGTTAGAATAGCATTACAAAAACAACAAATCACATCTTTTCCTTCTTTTATACCGAAGAAGCCACAGATAGGACAGGTTCCTTCGTCGTCATCATCCCAGTCGTCCTCGTCCTCGTCCTCATCGTCGAAATCATCATCATCGTCAAATCCATGCTTGTCGTCCTCGTCCCAGTCGTCATCCTCGTCCTCTTCGATAGGTTCTTCTTTCTTTTCTTCTACCATTCTTATACCTCCTTATACTCGCTACATAAATATCCAATTAAATTCCAGAAAGCGTTAAACTTACGATCGCTTTCGCATTGAAAAATCGTAACGGATAACGCTAAAGAATCCCATACTTTATTGAAAGCCTCGCGATACTTACAGATCTTAAAATATCCGCAAGTAAAACACGATCTATCTTTTACTTTTTCCATTTTTATTCCTCCTTTTTAAGTTCTTGAACAGGAAATTTTATGGATACTTCTATTTTATCTATTAATTTGTCTGAGGACATACAGGTTACGGAAATGTCTTTAATTGTTCCTTCTCGTATCTTCTTCATAATTACATCGTTCACGATCTTTTCGATGTTTTCCTTTGTTTTATACGCTAATAACTCTAATTTGTTTTGTTTTTGTTTTGTCATCTTTTCCATTTTTATTACCTTTTTTATTTTTTATATTGCCTCCCGTCGGACTTAAACCAACAATAGGGGGCTTGTTAGTTAGATTAAATAAAAAAATGATTTAGAGTTAAGATTATCACCAGCTATCGTGGATGACCACATCGCACTTGGGACAAGCGTAGAGCTTCATGTCTTCCGAGATCTTCTTGAACTCTTCTTCGTGTTCGTATTCTAAAGTCATTTTTTCGCCGTTCCATTCTCTAGATTTATGACCGCACACGGGACATTTCATTTCTTTTTCGCCACCTTCTTTCTAGTGCATTTACTAACATCGATCAACTCAAAAGATACTTGATACCCTTTACAATACCTTCCTTTCAATTGGTGCATACAATCCTTACATTTTTCGTTCATAGTTATAGATTCCTCCTGAAATATTCTAAATCTTCTACTGGAATCGCGATCCGCCCGTGATCAGGACATCTTCCCGAATGAGGGCACACCGCGTTGGTTTCTTCGCATACTTCGTGGTGGTGCGGTTCCGTATGAAACGACTCTAGAACTCTTCCACACCAGCATTTTGGTTTCTGTCTCTCCATATTTATTCTACATCCCCGCGTTGTTTAATGGTAAGGGCTATTTGTTTGATTTGTTCGGGATCGTATTGTTCGAACCATTCGCCTTCATCGTTCTGCGATTCGCCTCTATCCTCTAAATTATCGAGGAAAGCATCCTTAGAGCCACAGATGTCCTTCTCAATAAGACAGAACGGAGCGCACGGATCGCCACTGACAGATACGGGTAATGTAGAGTATCCTGGACATTTGTTAGGTAGCATATGAACCTCCATTTTCTTGTAGCGTAAATTAGCGTCTCGACAAAAAACACACTTTCCCATCGCATCAAAGGACATATTTTCGTAGTCTTTCCACTTAGTTTCCCACGATTTCTGGTATAGTTCGCGTCTTCTCTTTACATAACATTCTGGACATAATTCCATGTTCTCTACGGAGTGGTTCTTACCACATTCATCGCATATTCTATGCGTATCCACGAAGAACAGCTCTCCTTTGTATTCCTTGTTCATTATCATTTATTTTACCTCCAATGTGTAATAATACGGTTCTCGGCAGTGGTATTCAACCGCCTTGTTAAGAGCCGCTTGCAACGCTTGTCTATACTTATCTACATAATCTGGTAACGAGTCCAACACTTCCTCCGCAGAGGCGTCCGCCATCGTGCCGAGGTTCCAGACCGTAAACTTCTTGACCTCTCCGTTAGTACCGTTTATAGAATAGCTATATATAACGACTGTAAAATCCTGACGGTGGTGGTCTACTACGATCTCGATAATAGGTTTCGAAGTCGCGAATACAGCGTGGACTCCTTGCGAAAGAGAGCCTCTCCTCGGAGTCCTATACGGTTTCAATGGTTCTCCGTTATCTCCACATATAATCGTAGCGGAACCGGTGTTAGTCGCGCCCCCGCCTCGTTCTTCCGCGAGAAGACGGAAATAATACTCGAATCCTTCGAGACAATCCACTTCTACCTTGATCGTGGACTCGTCAATCTCAAATGGCGCACTTACACAATGCCCTTTGAGCGTCTGCCAAAACCTATCGGTTCTACCGACTGGGAAAGGGGGCATTTTTTCCCCTTTTACGACAATTTGTTTTGTTACCACAATATCAACCTCGTTTTCTTATTTTTTATGAAGCCTCCTACTAGGGTAAGCTAGTATAAGGGGGCATGGTTTTTTAAATAAATAAAGGAAAAAACAAGAGTTAAGATTTCTTTTCTGGTTCTTCCACTATCAATGCTCTTTCAAAACATTTCGCACATACTAAGAATCTTTCGTCCTTTCTAATCTCCTCTTCTAAATGCTTGGGAACTTCGCGTTCGAAACAGCCTCTTAAACATCTTACTTTCATATTTTACCTCGTTAGTTTATTAAAACATAAAAAAAATTAATTAATTCTTTCTGGTTTCCTTTTATACTTCTCTTCCACGATCTTAAAACATCCTTCTAGCGAATTGGCTGTGTCCATGTCTCCTTTATACCATAGCGGATACGAAATGACTTCGACCATCCGTTTATTATTTAATTTATTTATTATATAATACTGAGCGTCTACCGTCCATAGTCTCATTCCGTGATGAAAGCTTATTTCCAACACATAAACCTTTCCTTCGCATTCGAACTCTTCCGATACTAATCGTGGATACTCTGCCTTCTCCCACGCTCTGTTTTCGATCTTCAATATTTCCGTTATAATCGCCTTCAATTTTGGTATAATACTTTCTTACTATGGAATACCTCGTGATCGATGTCGTAGATGAAATCCTTCTCGAACTCGTAATACTCGTCTTCTTTCATTAAATATACCGTGTCGTAGAAACAATCGTCTCGGATAACATTATACCCTCCCGAGAACACTTGTTCCCCGCTATGTCCTGCGGTGATAAACCATCTTCCTTCGCTGTCCTTTTTAATCATACCGTATTTCTCGATGCCCCTTATCTTTTCGAAGTCCATTCCCGAATCGAACATGAACTTAAAGGAAACGGAACTATCTCTAGAATAGATGTCCGTAGCCGTTATAATAACCACTCGTTTCTTATTTTCCATTTTAGATCACCTTTTTATCTTCCTCTATACCATTGTAATTGGAGCTAACATCCTTTACCACAACCCCACCTTCAACCTTATATGTCCCTTTGAAGCCCATTCCAGCTTCGTAGTATTTCATTTTGAATTTCAATATTGGAAACTTATTGGACATTTCCAATATTATCTCGCAGGGAGGACTCCACGCGCTAAGGAAATTGAAATACAGCTCGTCTCCGTGATCCTCGAACTCAACCTCGTCTCCGATGTTCCATTTCGTTCCCCAATTAGAAAAACACCAATCGTAGCCTCCTAGATTGAATCCGTCCATTGCGTAGCGATACCTAGGTTCTTTCCTTTTCGTATCGTACATCGGTAGACCGTAAGGAAACAAAAACTCGGTCATTTCTTGGTGTCTAAGAGCTTCAAACCGCCTCTTCTTTGCGGGTCGTTGCCAGAACTTGTCAAACGCCTCGTTCCATTTCTTCGATCTCTCATCTAAGTCATTGTATATTTGTGGATAAGGTTTGTATTTGTTAAAGTCTATTTCGTCTTGTCCGTTGTAGTTTAAAAAAGCCTCTAAGTCTTGGCGTTCTCCTACCACACTTAGATTACACTCGCACCAATTTGGCGTTTTATTTCTCCTCCTTATCTTTTATTACTGTCCATCTCTTAAAATCGAACTTCCCCTTCGAAGCACAGCTCTGGTGGGCGTAGTAGGAATTCGCTAACTCGTTCCCAGCCCATTCGTGTATTTGGATAAAATCGTCTTCGTCCTCTTCTATTTCCGCTTCACACACTTCGCATATTCGATCTCCCATTTAGAACACCCCACCTAATCTCTTTTCTTTCAATATTTCGTATAACTCCGCGATCAACTGATCCGCGTGATCGTGTTCTTCTTGGCTTCTAAACCCTTTCTTAATTCCTTCGGCTATTGGTCTTAACCAATCTAATATCTTGTCGTGCTGTTCGTTAGTGTCCATGTATTCGTTGCATATTCCCGCGAGATATATAACATCCACATGTCCTATGTGCTTAGACATATCAGAAAACATCTTACACACATCTTTATGGATACATTGACTACAAAGACATCTCTTTTCCACCATTTTACACGCCACCTTCCTCGAAATATATCTTCTTTAGATTGGCAATATCATCTGGTAGAGGTGTATCACTATAATCATTACTACTATCGTGGGTTTCCAAATTACAGATAACTTTCCATAACTTATCTAAATTCTCTGGTCTCATTCCCATTTTTATTACCTCTTTATTTTTGAACGGTGTTTTTGATTTAAACAAGGTTTAACCTAGACGCAACACCAAACCTTGAGAACTAATATTAGAAAAAAATTAAAAGTCCAAGATATGAGCTAATCGTTTCTTCATTTCCTCTTCCGACATATACGAACAATCGTCTTCTGGTCGATCTAAGAGAGTATCCACGAACAAGAACGCGCGGTGTGGCGATACTTTTATTACTTGTTTTATCTTTTCGTGATCGGTGTCCACGATCTCGCAGTAGAGCCAATTACTTCGGAAGCGAATGTAGAGCTTATACCATATAACGATACCGTTAGAGAACTCTTCCTTAGCCTCCGCATCCCACTGGGACGGATACGATACGCCTTTATTTTCCAGCTTCGTTATTTTTAATTTATAATTAATCATTTTATCTTTACCATTTTTATTTTAATTGATCGCTCCCAGCAGGACTTAAACCCGCGTGAAAGGAGCATACTAGTAAGTAAAATAAAAAAAAAAAGAATTAGATTTTACGGTTGAAACCGCTAAATATCTTCCTATAATTGTTCTAAATCCCCTATGGGAACGACTTTCCGTTTGCTCGGACTCGAACTCCTCTCTGTTTTTGAGCGAGCGACTTCAATGAAATCCTCAGGGTTCTCCTTGGGTTGGATCGATTGCTCGAACTGTTCTGGCTTGTCGATGATTCTCTGGGCGATCTCGTTGTAGGCTTCCCTCTCCACTAATGTTTGCGCCTCTTTAGAGGCTTTCATATTCGCGCACGCGATTCCAAAGACATTTTTGGGATACCCTTGCGTCTCTATGATCTCGATTAGCTTATCCGTCTTTTCTTGGCTGATGTTAAGAGAAGCCCGTAAGTCGTATTGTTCAAAATCCTTAAGCTCTAACCACTGTTCGGTCGCTAATCGTTGGAATCGAGCGTCAAACTCCTTCGTCTTTCCCAGCACCTGATTGATTACATATTTGATCTTGCGATCGAGAGAGGCTTTCCCTCCTATGTGGGGGATGTTCGCCATCGTTTGTCGCGTGGTTCCGATCACGCCAATCTTCAAGCTCGGAATGTAGATCACCGAACCAATTCGAAGCGAACTAAATTTGAACTCGGAGTTAATAAGATATACTCCGCACACGGTAAGATCGGACTCTGAATTAATGTCCTTCCTGCGGACATAATCGATCTCTGAGTGGAGCGCGTCAGCGTGGGCTTCTAAGAAATCAAGCTCGATTTTAAGCTCCTCGAAAGACTTCTTCACATCAGTAAAGGCTTCGAAGTCGCTAATATGGGTAAAGAACTCCGTTGTGAACGCGCGAAAAGAACCTTCTTTAGTAAAGCTGTCATAAACCTCGTGGGCTATGATTGGCTTTGTTCTGGTATTTTCCGTCCTTCTAAATCGCCACACATCCTTCACGATTTGATTATATCGTTCTATATTGTCGTGTCGGTCTACCTTCACTTTTACTTCTTTACCATCAACCACCTGAACCGCGTATGGGTTCAAGAGTTGATCGATCGCAACGGAAGATTGGATCAGTTTGGTAGTGTCGCCTATCCCTAAGAAACTATTAAGATGGGACACAGCGAAGTATGGTGCGGGTTTGGTGCGTTTCGATTCGTTTTCCAGCTCAACGGTTAAAGGATACACGTCAAGACTGGCATCGTAGCTAAAGTACGGAGGTTTAAGACATTTCTTCCTCAGCACTATTCTATCCTCGAGGTCTTTTAAAATATCAGCCTCCGAAGGATAGTGGTTGGTGCGCTCCATTAAAGGAGCGACTTGGGCAAATATATTATTAGCCATAACTTTTATCCTCTTTTGTTTTCATTATTTTTTTTAACTATTAGTAATAGATTATTAATTTCTATATAAATATATCTTTTATTGTAATTTGTCGTTAATTGTCGTTTTAAACGATAAAATATAAAAAAAAGAGTTTTTAATATTTCTTTTCATCTATTATTTCAATGGTTATTTTAAAAGGTTTCGCGCTTTCCTTGTTGTGATCTTCCACGAAATCGATCACCTTGTCGGCTTTGTCTTCTTCGTTGTGTTCTATTTCAACGACTCGAAGCGGGGGAAATTCTCCTAAATAATCTGGTAATTTATAGTCCTTATACCCAGTAATAATTCCTTTAAATGTAATCTTTTTGGTTCCACTCATATTCTTGCCTTCATTCTTTTAACGGTTCTAAGTCCGAAGCGTCAGCGTGGATCTCTTTCTTCACGGTGCGAATCTGGATGTCTTTCAAGAACGATGTCCACTCGCCTATCTTCTTGTTCGCTAGCGTATCCATCTTGTTTATGTTCTCGAACACATCGCCTTCCGCCAGCTTCTCTAACATAGGTAGAACATCGCGGTAATTATCCTTCCGTAAGGAAATGTATAATACGGGCTTCTCGTTTTCGTCTCGTATTTCGATACCCATTTCGAAGTCTTGGGGGGCGATTGATATTATAGGATATGCCGCTCGCACGAAGTCTTTAAGTTGAGGGGCGGTTTCCCGCGTGAATATTCCTACGAGCATATTACTTGCACACCCCGTTAAATCCGCATACGCCCTTGTGGGCATCCCCTAGCTTACTCATTAACTCCTCTAACTCGGGTGCTTCGCCTTCTGAAAATAACACGACCTTGTCCCCGTCTTCGCTAATCCAAAACTCGATCTCTTCCATATCGATTATCTACCTCTTTATCGCGTTGTTTTGCGTGGTCGTTTGGTAGAACTCGGGCTTCTTATCAGTCTTTACTGCGGTGCCAAGCTTTTGGATTATCGCTTCGGTCTCTTTGATACACGCCGAGCCTTTATGTCCTTCCGTTTCAACGCTTATTACATCGCCCGTTTCTTCGTTAAAATTAACAATTATCTTTGGTATAGTTTACCACCTCAATATTTTATCATTACAAGTTGTTTCTTTCCGTTCGATTGGAGCATATAGCCCTTCTTCTTCGCCTCGGTGATAATGAGCGTATTGTTATATTCCCGCTTAAACTGCGCGATTAACTCTCTCGAGTTCCGCACTATGAACGGGTCGCACACAATATCGTAAGTGCCAGCTTCGTTCTTCACGAAACCAATATCGTAATTACCACCTACCTTCGATTTTACCGCAATATTGACCATTTGGGTTTGACCTCCGTAGCCTCGAATGGTAGTGTTGTAAGCTACCTCCATCTTCAAATTCGCAAGAGCTTTGTTAATATATTCCAGACTCTTGAGCATACATTTTACGGTAGTCATGTGGCTCATATTATTCGTCATCCCCCTCTACATTGATTTTTCTTCCTTTTTTGGGCATTTCGACGTTAAAATAATCCTTTGTCTCTTCTATCTTGGAACTCGCGAACCGCGCTTTTTCCGTAGCATATTTGCGATTGAAGTCGATCTTATCCTTTGCCGTCACGCTTAACGGTCGGAACTCTCGCAAGGATTTAACGAGGTCTTCTTGTTCAAGCTCGTTCCTGCCATCCGCGTAGTACCTTCGTATAGCTTCGCAGATCCGTTTCTCTACTTCTGAGCCGGAGAACTCCTTGCCCTTCTCTGAGCTATATTTTACCAGCTCTTCAATATCGAACTTCTTAGGATCGCATTTATACTTCCGCAATTGAATGTTCCAAATCTCTCTCAGCTCGTTGGCGTTTGGGAGATCGACAAACCAGATGTCGTCAAACCGTCTAAAAAGCTCGGGAAATTTCCTCTCGATTAGCTGGATGTCGTTCGCGGTTGCCGCCCAGTAGATCGGGTCGGGACATTCTTGCATAAAAGTGAGCTGTTCTCCGAGAAGTCTTTTAGAAGTTCCTCCGTCCAGCTCTCCTCCTTCGCCCATCGCCTTGTCGATCTCATCCACGAGCACGACTACGGGAGATATAGCTCGTATGGTCTTGAACGCGATTCGTTGGTTGCTTTCGGATTCCCCTACGATCCCTCCGAGGAGAGCGGCATAGTTAAGCCTCAACAAAGGAAGCCCTACCTCCGTCGCGATCACCTTCGCGGAGAGCGATTTACCACATCCCGTCTGACCGAAAATAAGAACTCCCTTCGGAGGGGGAATGTCGTGCTTCCGCGCATCAATACTGAACGCGCGTTTCATCCGTAGAATGCTCGTTTTAAGAAGATCGAGACCTCCAAGCGATTGTATGCTTAAACTCGATGTGTCGTAGAACTCTAACGCTTGGTGTGCCATTTTCTTGATCTCCTCTTCTTTCGCCTTGATAATGAACGAAGGATTGAACCCTTGAAAGGAGATGTAGCTCTCCATCAATTTGGTTCGCATTATCTCCTCGGGAAGACCAGATAACGACCGTATTACGGCTTCTCTCTCTCCGTTCTTGAGCGTGACCACGAGATTACCTCTTTTGAGATTGGCGATCACACCATCAACTATAAACTCGGTCTCGGCGGTGTCAGGAAACGGATAGTCTACTACTGAAATATCGCTTCTCAAACTCGGAGGCACGACTAAATTTGGAGCTATCAAAATCGCGCTCGAACCAGACCGCCTCAGAAAGAACGCGAGTTCCCTCAAGGCGCGTTGAACTTGGTTGTCGTTCTGGAGAATCTGATCTAAATCGTTAAAGAAAAATATACAACGGTCTTCCGTCTTGATCGTCCGCACCTTCTCCATAGCATTGGTAGCGGTTAAAGTGTTCTCATCAAACTTATTGAAGCTCGAAGCTAACGCCATCTCCCAAGTCGTGATCTTGTCTTCTTTTATTATTTCACGTAATCCCCGCGTTTGGCTCCAGACAAAATACCTGCGGGGTTCAAACCCGTCTTCCTTGTCCAGAACTTCAAATCCTTTTATAACATTAGTCATAACCCGCACTTCCTCGGGACTAATAATAAAGTTCAATGGAACTTTAGCTCGAACGCGAGTCCTGACCATTTTTACAGTAGGATTAATAAACTCGTTATTTGTTGCCATATATTTTATTACCTCTTTTGTTTTTTAAATTTTGTCCACTACGATTTGTAATGGCTCTTGCCGGAACGGATCGGATAGGGTGAGGTGCCAGATTGTTAAACAAAAGAGGTAAAACAAAAATGGTCTTGCGGGGTATCGGATACCGTTCTTTCGGCTTCATAATTAGTTTTTTAAACCTCTTTTGATTTTAATTTAAACAATAGTATAATACTAATAAAAAAAATAGTTTATTAAATTTTTGTTTTTTATTCCTATATTGGATACTTCCTCGCGGGAGTAATGACCACGCATTTTTCGTGATACCACTCTCGCTCCGTATTGGGATAAATTACTTCCACCGCGTCGTTAGCGTCTAGTTCCTCTTCACACGCATCGCACACGACCTTTTCAGACATTGGATTTCCCATATTAATCTATATCCTCCACATCTTCGTCGGTAATCTCAAAGACCGTGTTTAACTGCTCAAGGGCTTTATTCAATCTCTCTCTCGCAAAGTCTATACCCTCGTTTCCCATATCTTCGAGATCGGCTAGGGCGTTGGAAATATTGCCCCATATCTCTAAGATATTATCTCGATTTGCGCTCTCGAAGTCCATTAGAACGCATCCTCCGAAGTGTTATTCTCGCATTCGTCATTGTTGCAGTGGACACAATCGTTGTTGCAGAAGTTATCGCATTCTCCACAATTATTATTGCACACATCATTTCTTCCAAAATTAAAACAAAAACATTCTATTCCATCCATAACATTTTACCTCTTTATTTTTTTATGTGCCTTCCGCAGGACTCGAACCCGCACAGGAAGGCATAATAGAAAAAAAGGTAGTTATTGTTTGGTGTTAGACTCTTTTCCGAATTTGACTCCCGCGAGAAAGTTATTCGCAACGACCACCGCCTTGTCCTCGTTCTTATTCGCTAAGGCAATGGTGTGTAGTAAAGTTTCTTTATCCTTAATTCTTTCTTTTATTTGTTGGAATTTCGGTATCTCTACCATAGTTCTCTTACGCCTCCTTTAATTGATTTACCTTCCCTAAGAACTCTTCGCGGGAAAGTCGTATCTTCTTGTCCGCGCACACCTCGTTAAGGTGCTTTCCCGTAGTCTTACTCCAATCGTTCTTGCACACTAAAAGATCGCTCTTAGTCCTGACCGCGATCAAAATATCGTAGCTGTAATAAAAAGTTATACCGCTCACCTCGATCGTAGAGAAATGAGGTGCTAGTTGTTTATAAGTGGGAATTACTACCATATAGTTTTATTACCTCCTTTGTTTGTTGTATTATGCCCCTTGGAGGAGTTGCACCCCCGTCTCCGCGGTGAGAACGCGGTATCCTTCTTCTAGACTAAAGAGGCGGTATTATTAGAAAGAAAAAAAATTAGAGGGTTTTATCGTATAGCGAAAAAAACAAATGCCAAAACGATTCCCTCATTATTTCACGATTCCCGCGTGGACATTCCTTGCCCTTGCACCTCGTATTCGTCTTGTCGCACTTCCCTTTTACCTTGTGCGAACATAAACAGATCGGGCGAAACACGGGTATTCCATCAATATCTACATAGCTTGTTTCCATATTTTCTCTACCCACTTAAAATAATGGTTCGTTGAATCGGTTAAAATCGTGAGTTTTTATTTCTCTTTGTTGGAAATTAAAATGAAGCTGTCCTATTTTGCTGGAAAATTTATGAGTTCTAGAACATTCCGTGCAATAATATTCTCCTTTTCTCATTTCATATTACCTCTTTTATTTTTATTGCGTGGCTTCCTCTTCTCGGTATAAACAGGAGGGGAAGCAACTTAATAAAAAGAAAAAAATGGTTAAATAAATAGTTTCAATAATTCCGTAATTTCAGTAGGCTTAAAATCGGGATATACATCAACCTCGTCTTCCTTGATCTTAAACGCTTGGTTTAGTCCGACCACGATCGCTTCTAAATGCTTACGCAATCCTTCTCTACGCGCGATAAGTTCGGAATCTTTTAATTCGTAGAGATCAATACATACCTCGCAGATACGATTCCACGCGGTTAATACCGCGATCCTTTCTTTCGTTAAACCTTTGCTTAACCGACTTAATAGATCGTAAAGCGTGTGTCGGTTACGTTCGTGGATTTGTCTTTTTGATTTCTTATAACATTCAGAACACATTACAAGACCGCTTCCGAACTTCTTTCCTCCTACGGATTCTGCATCGTTCATATCGACCATTCGGTCACATTTATAACACCATACTTTTTCAACCATATCATTACCTCATTTTGTCGTTATTATTGCTATTAGAACTAAAAGATAAAAGATTATTTAAGATTATGCTTTCTACTTATACGCACCGCTCCTATAAGGGACGGAATCGCTAAATACGGCTCACTTTAGCGGCTTACTTCGTCTCAAACGATCCACGCGCACGATCTCGTTGTATCGCTCTTCTAAATCTGCCATTTCAGCGTCAGTCGTTAGCTCACCATTAAGCATTGCTTCGGTTTCAGTCGTAAGCCTAGTGTAGCAGAGATAACATAGTTTTAAATCTTGCTTGGAAATATCTATATCTGAGCCTTTCTGTTTGCGCTTCGTTTTCTTTATCTGTCGATCTAGGTACTCAGCCCACTTAGCGTCTATGGTATTCTTACAAATATCACAACGCTCTTCTTGCTGTTTTCCCAGCCCTTTTTTATAGTTCATAATTGCTCTAAGTCCTCTACCCTTATCTCTTTGCGCGGTTGTCTCTTCCTTTTCGAAGACGCCTTCTTTTTCGTGCCACAATCGTCGCACAAGATATATGCGTCCGGTTGCAACCACCGGTTCGCAAACCCTCTTAGCGTAGAAGGGCTATATTTCGGATGTCTCCGTCTATAACTTTTTTTAAATCCTATTTCGCTCCCGCATTTACAACACTTACGGCGCAGAGAAAAGGATACCTCGATTATTTCCTCCATTGGCTTCGACCACGAGATTTCAAACCCGCGCGTGAAGTATTCTAACTTCACTATTTCGATCGGAGTGGCAATCCGATTATTCTCTTCCTTTTTTTCTTCTATTTGAAACGTCATAAATAAACCTCTTTTGTTCTATTACTCTTTATATAATTATTAACTGCTTAATATAACTCTAAAACACGATTAGACTTTTAAGCTTTATGCTTTTCTACTTATACGCACACCGTTTAATAGAGGGAAATGGATAAATACTCCGTAGATTTAATTTGTCGATTCATACCTTTTTATAAATGTCTAAACTATCGTGAACTCCGAAATACTGCGGAATCCTGACATTTTCTAACCATTCGAAACGATCGTCAAGGTATTCGAAGAACTCATCCGTAGCACAACAACCACACTTTCCTTCTCCGACTACTGCGAAATACTCCCCTTGAAACAATTTTAAACAATCCGTGCCCAGATCGCTCTCGTATGGCACCCAGCACAGAAACAGCGTTCTATGTTGGTTCTCGGGCAAGAGCAACTGTTCAACCGATCCCACTTTCACTTCGAACCACTTGCGATCGTTTCCTTTACATTGGTTTTCGTAAGGCTTAGAATCGAACGCTACGCAGTCCACCCCTACCTTACTCAACAGATAACACCAATACCCCGTTCCTGCGCCTATTTCAATCAACCCGTTCTTCGCGTAGTTCTCGATCGTGCGAATCGCCTTCGCGTTCGGGATTGCCCAGCTATACTTCTTTATCAAATTCTCCCGTAGATAGAACAACCCAGTGGTTAGCTCTAACTCGTACCAAGAAAAATCGTAAGAACCTCTTTTCAATAAAATACTCTTGAACTGCTCTGGTACATCCTGCCAATACTCTATATCGTCATCTATCGTAGTATTCAATCATCCTCCTGATTGTGTCGGTTTTTCTCTACAATTGTTCTAAACATTCTACATCTAACTCCTGCTGGTGCGCCCTTACATAATAACAAAATCGCTCGTAATACGATCGTATCTTATAAAAATTCGGAAACTGAGACTCTAACGCTTTAAACCTATACTTATGGTTCGGCTCTTCTAAATGACAGATCTCGTGCCAAATCACCATATCCACACATTCTTCGATCGCATACCTCATCTGGCTACACATCACAATTCTAAGACCTTTCCAATAACACCTTCCATAATAGCTCAATTTCACCTTATCCCCCCATTCGATCGTAACTAAGGATAGTCTCTTTTTACCCTCTATCGAAAAATACCTATCGATCGTATCCTTCATTACCTCCTTCACCACCTCTAACCTACCCCTCAGATACTCCGTGCATCCCATACCCTTCTCCACCCCCTCCGTTCTCACCTCTATACCCTCAAACCTTACCGATACTTCCCCCTCCCTCCTTATCCTCATTACCCCCCTCTCCGCTATTTTCATACTTAACCCTCTTTTGTCCTTTACTTTTTACCCACCTTACTCTTACTTACTCTTTACTCGCTCGCACGATAAAACCACTTTCCTACTTATACGCATCCCAACACCATACCCCTAATCGCTAAATAGGCAGTATTCTTGGTGGATCTGATGATTTCGGTTATTAAGCAGTTAGCAGTAAAGTTATAGTATATCGAATAACTCGTTATTTTAAGATAAGCTAGGGTTTTACGCTTACAACTAACACATAATAACATAGAAAAAAATCGATAAAAACGCGCGAAAAAGGGCTTTAAATTGATTTGAGTTTTAAACGCGAGATAAGACATAGAATAAGAGTTTAAATCGTATAATGCTTTAAAATTAATCGAATTACAGCAAAAAATAGAACCGTAAAACGATAAAAAGAGTTAAAAAGAGTAGTATAAAATCAAAAAAAAAGAAAAGTTGAGCTACGATTACAGCTCTTCGAGTTGTTCGGGCGTAGCAGTGGATTTAGCTTTCGCGGGTGCTTTCGCGTTAGGGTGCGCGATCTTGAATGCATCAGAATGCTCTTTGCTGACTAGGTTCAATTGAGTGAAGAACCCTCGAACGTCGGCTTCAACTTCGGGCGCGATTTTGGGAAGGTCTATTTTAAGAATAGAGCATAACCCTTTTGCAGTCTCAAGGATTGTCTCGTAGGAATCGTAATTGCGCGATCCGATCCCGCAAGTCAGTTTAGAAGCTTTCGTAGTCTCTGGGTACGATCGTAATACGACCTTTTGTCCGCTTAACGCTACTGGGTGCGATGATTCTTTCTCTGCTAGGTAATTCGTTAAGAACGTAGTCATTACGCGATGTCTTACTTCTGTTTTCGTAGGCTTTTTGACTTCCTCTGCTTTACCCTCAATAACGGGTGTTTTTACCATATCGTTTTTCACCTCTGAGGTGTTTTCCTGCTTAACTTCTTCCGCTTTGGGTGTTTCAGAAGTTAAGACTTTTTCTTCAGTCTCGAATTTCGCTTTTATGAACGCGAAACCCTCTTTAGTCAATACAATGTTATCCTTCCCTTCCTTACGAAAGAAAGGCTTCGTGTTTCCCGCTTCTTTAAACGCGGTGTTTAACGCTTCGCGTTCGCTAGGAATTAAAGCGTTAAATTTAGTCATAATCTCTTCTTTTTGCATAACAGTTTTTTACCTCGATCGTTTTTTTCGTTTAAACACAATTTTTATTGATGTAGGATTAGAATTTACCCGCGTATTTAACCTTTTTTATCGGGCTTTTCGCACGAACTTGATCTCCGACCAAGACCACCGCCTATTTAGCGATTAGGGGTATGGTGTTGGGATGCGTATAAGTAGGAAAGGAGTTTTGAAAAAAAAGAGAGCGGAAAAAAAAGGGTGGAAAAAAAAGAGAAAATAGGGAGGGGTAAAAACATAAGGGTGGGAGGGAGGGGTATTTAGTAAAGGGGGTATAGTAGGGACTGGTGCGTATAAGTCTAATTTAGTCGTGAGTCTAGAGTAGGAATAGGGGTTGTATTAAAGAGATATTAAAGAGGTAATAAAAATGTTTATAAGACTAGAATGTATTATAAAGAGTATTAAAAGAAGTAATAAAGGAGAATAGAACAAATAATAAAGGGAATATAAATGGAAGAAAAGAGCGAGAATAAGGACAAGGGAAAGAAAGATAAGAAGACGACATTGATTCAGGTGGATAAGGGAGTCGCGAGTAAGTTAGCGTCGATGAGACCGTTGCCGAGGGCGACCTACAACGACGTGATCGTAAGGTTGATAGACGAGGTGGTAAAGTCGCGAAAGAGAATAAAGGAACTGACGGACGAAATCAACGATCTAAAGAAAGAAAAAAAATAGGAGACGATCTAATCAATGGGTATAGAAATCGTTGTTTTTCTGGTATTGTTAATCGCGTGGATGTATGGGTGTTATCTTCTATCGAAAAGTCCAAGCTCGAACCGTCCGTATCCCTATTACGGACCGACGCAATACCGACAATATTATATTCCCCCTCCGTTAACGCCGATCCCCGACCGAGGGGTATACAAAGACGGTAAAGGATATTTACGGTACAGAAATAGCGATCGTCTGGTCCACCGAGATGTAGCGTATAGAGAGATTTACTTACCGAATCGTAGGTATTACTCGCTACCGTTTGGACAATATCACGTTCACCACAAGGATCGCAACAAACTTAACAACGATCCCAACAATTTATTAATCGTAACGGAACAGGACCATTTAGCGCTCCACGGACGGAAGGACTGGAACTAAAAAAAGATTTTTACGATCGTTATTATCGTTTTAATACTATTCTTTAAATGTAAAACACGTTTTTTACCCTAGTAGAGACGAGTATATATGAACGAAAAGAAAGAAGAAAATAGTTTTGAAGACGCTTGTAGAGCCGCCTACAGAGCCAAACAAGAGAAAGAGCGCGTAGAAAAAGAGCAGGAACGCGAGGATCGGATAAAATGCACTCAAAAGAACTTCGTTGAGAAGATCATGAACCCTAATAAAGGCATTTTTTACGAGCTTGTATTTAACATCTGGAAGGTGAAAGGATACGCGCACGCGCTTTATAATCACAATCATGTAGAAAAGATATGCGATCTTAATAACTACGAGGTTAAGAAGGAAGTTTTATGCGTTCGCGCGTCTCCAGAATTGGCTATCGGAATGGACGAAGACGACATTATTTTATTCGTGCGGAAGTGCGAGTCGTGTAAGGAGTTTTATGTGATGGAAACATGTTACATTACTAATTTACCTCTCTCTCTTATTGGCGAGATCTTAGACGATCATAAAGAAGACCATCGTTGTTTGTCCTGTAATAGTAGGGACGAGATAAAAGACATATTAGATAACGAAACGTGAGGTATATTATATGACAGAAGAAAAGAAAACGATCGCGAACAGCAACCGTAATTTTGTGTTATTACAAGTAATTGTAGGGTTTCTCGTAATAGGAGGGATCGATCTATGCCTCCTCGTGTATCTCGAAGGGGATTATCTCGTGCCCGCGCTCTTTACTCTCTGCGCAGCGCCTGTCCCACCAATCGTAGCGTATTATGGCGTGCGCTCGTCGAGTTGGCTCGCCGCTAATGGCGTCTGCCCAGAGTGCCGCGCACCTGGATTAGAAGCGTTCTCGGTTCAAGGATATACTGGTGTGACCGTGTATAAATGTAATAAATGCGGAATGGAAGGCAAAATGATCGTGCCCGCGCTACTTGGTCGAGTAAGAGAATAAAAGGTGAAAAATAACGAGCACGCACGGAGTATTTGTTTTAAAATTAGAGGATAAGATTATAGGATTCCACATGTGTCACGACGGGTATAATGTGGTAGACTTTTACGAGTTAAACAAAGGAATAAAGGATCCCAAAGAACTTTTCTGGAAGGCGTTTTACTTCTTCGCCGAAGAGGAATATTCGGACTGCCCTGGTATAAACATTTACTCCGAAAAGTTCGATCTCGAAGCGGACTATTCCTCCATTACTTCCTACACGATTTATTTCGACGGGAAAGAATGGTCTGGAGATATAAACAAATAATTTTACGATCGTTATTATTGCTTTAGTAATCGGTTTTATAAGGTCTCTAACCCATACGATCTATATGACCGAAGAAACCGTGTCTGCCGCGATTCGTAAGATCTACGAGTTTTGCAACGCCTTAAACGGACGCATGGACAATGTAGTGGAAATGATCCGCGTCATAAATATGAAGCTGACCACGATCGAACAATTTCTAGCGAGACAGTTCGCGCCAAAGACCTTCAAGGACTTCGTTAATACGGAGTAAAATATTATGGACGAGAATACCGATATTAAATGGACCGATCTTACGATCGAGAGTATGGACGACTTAAAAAAACAACTGAAGAACATGGGCGATCCCATCTTGGAGAAGTTAGTGCTGGACGAACTCGCTCGTGGGAACCCTTACAGCTTGATCGGACGGCTGCTCTACACCGTCAGCGAATGCCTGTATTTTGCCGACAAGTTCGGTCTTACGGAAGACCTGCTACAGTCCATGAAGGACAGCGAGTTACTCTAACGAACGAGGAGGTATTTCATGGTATCCGCGTGTAAGATATATTATACCGACAAAACTACGGGAACGATCACGGACTGCAAGTCCTACGAGATCGTAGACGAGACGGCGGCGTTATTTCATTGTTTCAACTACCATCAGGGTCGGTGGACCGAGATCGTGCCTCTAGAAGAAGTGTCTCGGATTACCTGGGAGAGGCAGAATAAAACTTTATGGGAACGCAAGGTAACTGTGCGGTCGGAATTTAATAAAACGCGGGGAAGGAAGGAATGATCGATTGTAAGAAATGTTGGAATTACGAGGTATACGAGGACTTTTTTTCGGGGAACGATCTTTGGAGATGTAACAAATATACATGCCGTTTTATGTCGCGAAAGCACCGCCTGAGAGCGCGTCGGAGAAAGTTTAGACGGTTTATGAAAGAGAATGGAGTCGTATAAACAATGGGTAGAACTTACTACGGTAAAAACGGTAAAGACTTCGACACAAATATAGAAGGGGGAAGGTTTCTCGACCAAATTACCTTTGGATTGTTCAAGAAAATAGGTTGTTATCCAAAAACGGACGAGGATTGCAAGATAGTCGCGCGAATTCTACGGAATAGAGTCAATTTAAACCAATATTGGAGTCCTTTCTTTCTCGAATACGGCGTGGAGAACGAAGGCGAAGGCGCTATAAAATGGATGAAGGAAGCGGTCGAGTTCTTCGAGAATTGTGGGGGGTGTATGGAAGAGGAAGAGTGGTACGAGAAGTTTGGAGGAGGAGAACCGTGAGTTTTTCGATCGAGAAAATAGACATGAGAAATTTGGTAGCGATCGTAGGGTTCGACGACGGTAAATCGTGGGCGTATCACAACAAGGTATTATACGAGAACAACCGCGACTTCATAAAATCGAACGCGGTATTTTTAAGTCATGTATCGCATGTAATTATAGATAAGGAGTTGGAGTGGTAAGTATGGTAGAACCGATCGAAATAAAAAAATATAGAACGGTAATAGACTACGAGGCGAAGGTGTTACACTTTCCAATCAAAGAGTGTTTTAAAGACTTTCCGAAGTCGGACGAGATCACGCGCGAGTATATACGGCTAACCGAGGCGCTAAGACCGGAGTATTTCGAGTCCGTGGTAATCAAGAGCGTAGAACGCGTAGAGGAGGGAAAACAAACACATGAATAGTTTAAAAGAAATATACGAGAAAAGTAAGGCTGGGTTAATAGAAGAGTTGAAAAAACGCGGGTTCCAGCGAGACGAGCGAATGGGATTATTCGCGAATTGGTGGTTTAAGGACGGCATCGAAGTCTACATAAGCCGCGACTACGACGTCCACGGAATCGACCCCGATCTGAGCGATCGCGAGAACGAATATAACAACCGTTACAACGCGCTCGAATACGACCTACTGATCGCGTGGGTGGATAGAACCTTACAACGGAAAAAAGAGGTAAAATAAATGAACAAAATGGAATTAATATCGTGGTTGGAAGAACAAGGGTTTAAACCCTACGATCATAGCGATGGGATCGTGCGGTTGTGGAAGGGAGATCTATGTGTTTCTATCTTTAAAGATGGAAAAGCGCGAGCGTGCGATCTTGGATACGAACTCCCTTCTTTAACGGTAATCTATTGTAACGAATGGGAATACGAGCAGATCGAACGGTGGGTAAACCGGATAACATATTACCGATCCCAAAATCAAGAAAAATCGGAGGGAAAATAACACGCATTACATGCTTGGACATTACTTCCCAACGGAGGAAGAGCAGCGGAAAAGGAACGAGTTCGAAAAAGCGTGTAAGGCGCATCGTAACACGAACCTTCCGTTTAACTACGACGGGAAGACTTTTAAATACTTCGAGCATACCCCACTGATGTTCCACCCGTTCCGTTTCAAGATACACCTTAAATCGCACGAGTCGATTAGTTTTATCCGCGAGAACGGTCAATGGGAAGAGTATCTAAGGAGCGAAACGTGGAAGGTGCGAAATTTAATAAAACTATACTGGACTATTAAGAAAAAGGTAAGAGGGAAAAATAAACGACCGAGTTAAACTATTTCGAGAGAAAAATCGAGGAGATCAAATGCACGATATCCACTTTAGAACGCGACATAAAGGACTACGAGGTAGAAGGTATTTACTTCGAAAGGATTAAGAAAGTTATTCCCGATGTAGTCGTGGAAGTTACGAAATACCACAAGGAGTGGTTCGAAGCCGAGTCCGTGAACAAGGACTGGGAAGAGCTCTATTTCAAGGAAGGAAGCACCTGCGGAGGGTATAGTTCTACGCCGATCAAAGTGGGCGGAATAAGAAAAATAGAAGGAAGGTGGGTCCACAGCACGAAAGACCTCGTGATCGCGTGGGAATGTCGTTACGGAGGGTGCGACGGAGAGTTCGGTATAAAAGAACACTGGGAAGGTTACGAACCGAAGAAAAGTTGGGAAGAACTGGTCAAGGAAGCGTTTGGAGAACGGGCGGTTCCGATCGTGCGTCAGAAACTAGACGAGCACCCGTATAAGATCGTAGAAGACTACGACGAGGAGGACGAATAGAATGGACGAAAAAGAGCGTGAGTTCTTAGAGATCGATAACGATCGCATGCCGATATGTAACGATCCTGGAACGCCAAAGCTTATGACCATTAAAAAAAGAATCTCCCGCTTAGAGGACGAGCTAGCGCGGTTAGAAGACGCAACGCTCGTTATGAACAACAATCTATTAGCGGTGTCGAAAACGCTCGTTCGTATGGGAAAAGCGTTCGAGAAATGCGTATGTCCCGACTGCGCCGACAAGCCACGGTGTTTACATTTTATACATAAATTTAAAAGGGATTAATAAAATGGATGTAATAGACTTAAACGAGATCGATAAGTTAAAGAAATGGTTTAAGCGAGGATTTAGAGCGGGAAACGCGTATTGGCATTTCATGAGCCAAGAAAAAGCGGACCGCGTTAGCGAGAACGAGTTTGTGGCAATTATTGCCAATCTAAGAAAAATAAAGGAGGACGAGTAATACGACAGACCCGATCACGACAGACCATAAGGAACCGATCGTGGTAAAGAAGGAGTGGACTACTGCGCGTAGTTATTCCGAGGAGCATCCGTTCCTAGGATACGCGATCTGCATGGAGTGCGGACAAGGCATTCCCGTGCATAAGGATATGTGGTGGTCGATCTTCTGTAGCGACAAATGCCACGACAGGTTCTTTAATAAAGCGTATAGAGAGAGCGATAAGAAATGACCGATTGTTTGTTCTCGCGCTACGACCTCGACGGGTTAGACGGCGATCAAAAAACCTACACTTACGGACAGTTGTTAAACAAATGTAAATGTCCCAATTGCCAGAAAGAAAAAGAGATATTAAAGAAAATAAAAGAGGAAAAGAAAAAATGAACCAAGAAGAGAGAGAGAAAAGAAAAGAAGAGTTTTTTACCCATTTAAACGATCGAATAAAAAAGAACTTTTTGAAGGTGGATAAGATTACCGTGATCAATACCAGCGAGCCCTTCCAGACCCACGAAGAGAAAGAGCTCGTTAACAACGGCTACATTTCGATAGACGAAGGTGGTCTTAGCATCATTAGCGTGGATAATGAGAATCCGTTCGATTTATCGATCTGTCCTTCCTATAAGGACGAGCACGAGATAGAGATCGTGATTAAATCCACATTTAAGAAGTCCAAGAACGAAGATGATAAGTAATACGATCGACCAGATAGTAAAGATCTACGAAATTATTAAGGAGATCGTCTTACAAGACGGTCACGGAAACGAGATCGAGTGGTGTAAAAACATCTATTTAAACGCGCTCTCGGAAGAGAACTTCTACCGCGAGTATTCGTGGGTGGTGATCAACTCGGGAATGAAATACCAAGTCGCGAAGAGAATATACGACGCGTTCTGGAAAGATAATACCGTTAACTTCGACGCGGTAAGACATCCCAATAAAAATAAAGCGCTCCGGCAGGTCTATTCAAGATTGGATCAGATCTTCTACTTCTTAAAATCGAGTTATAATCCTTTAAAATACCTCGAAACATTACCGCAGATCGGACCCGTTACCAAATACCACTTAGCACGAAACATAGGAATCGACTGCGCGAAGCCAGACCGTCATCTGGTAAGAATTGCGAGTTTCTTTGGCTACGAGGACGTCCAGAAGTTCTGTCAAGAGATCGCGGACAAGACTGGAGACCGAATCGGCGTGGTGGACATCGTGTGGTGGAGGTTCGCAGAGTCCTATCCCAATTATTTAGATCAGATTACCTACGCGAAAGAAAGGAGGAAAAATCGTGAAGAAAAAGAGCGATAAACCAATGACAGAAGAAGAATTTCAACAAAGTCTAATTAACATGGTCAATAAAGGCACGCTTTATTACGAAATGAAGAACGGCGAACCAGCCTTTCAATTAACGGAAGAAGGAATAAAAGAATACGAGAGATATAAATATTACGAGAAACATATAAAACCTCTAGGAGGATTGAAACATCTCATAGGAAAGAAATGCCCAATATGTAGTAGAGTCTCCACAGAAACTAACGATGGTATCTACGACGAAAAGACCGACGAGGTAATCTGTTATGGTTGTTGGTTTGAATACAAAAAGAAAAAAGGGTATACAAAAAACTACGATTTTGAGGAAAGACTATGATCGATAAGAAAAAAGAGCGATGGTTGTTTTGTTGCACCTCGGGCATGATCCGCAGTCCCACGGCGGCAAGAATGTTTGAGAACGAAGATTGCGACACGATGTTTATAGGCTTAGAGTACAACGGTATATGGAAGGTAAAAGAACAGTTAGATGGACATATATCGTGGGCGACCAAGATCTTCGTGATGGAAGACGAGCAGGAAACTTTTCTTTTATCGTTATTTCCCGATCTCGAAATCTTTAATTTAAATGTTCTCGATACATACGAGTGCGACTCTCCCGCGTTGAAGGAAATCCTCCAAGAGAGAATGCGTAACTGCGGCGTAGAGGAAAAATATCCAAAGGAGATGTTGGAAGAAGCTATGAAAGGAAAGAGCGCTCCGTATGTGCCTTTAAAGGTGTTGGAATCGAAGCGCGATCTCTGCGACTGGACAGACCGAATGGACGCGCTCGTGATTCCCTTGTTAAGATTTCCTAGCCCTACTTACGCCGCTTATATGAATTTAATGCGCGAACTAGAGAAATTCTTATTAAAAAGAGATCTTATTTAAGAAAAAAACATCGTATTAGATCGTTAATAAACACGCATAAAAACAACTTTATTTTATTATTAGTTATGACTAATACAACTAAAGAAGATTTAAAATTAAAAGAAATAAAAGAGTTTCTTGTCGTAGTAGATAAATACAAAAAAACATTAGAGAACTACGATCTCGCGGGATTAGAAGAGTTAGAGAAGAAATTGCAGATCTTAGAATCTATGCGGTGGAGTTTAAATAAACCTATCCATAGAGTCTTGGGAGGCGTGGGATTAGATGAGGACGACGAACTACCAATTCCTATACCCGAGCCTGCGATCAGTAAGGTAGACCGCATAGTTGCGAATCTAATCAACCCCAACAGCATACGGCGCCTCGCCGAAGGATTAACGGGCGTTGCCGATAACCTAGACAAGAAAAAAGAGCCTAAACAATGAGCGAGTACGAAAACCTAAAAAACGAGTTCGAGCGGAAGGTAAAGGAGCTCCAAGAGAAATGTCCACATACTACTACGAAGTGGTATATGCACATGTGGGCGCCAGGGCATTTTAGCGGCGAGGATATATTAGTGTGCGAGAACTGCGATAAGCACCTTGGAAAACGCCCTACCCAACGAACGAATTAATTACCTTTTTTTTAGTATATAAAGACAATTGTTATCAATGAATCCAGATTCATTTCTATTTTTATAGTTCAACTATGGGAATGGAGGGATTTGAACCCTCGACCTCTCGGTCCCAAACCGAGAATCCTACTTCTGGACGACATTCCCGTTGAACTAAGTTGAGGTAGAGGGAGTTGAACCCTCGCTGACCGCGTTATAAGCACGGCGCTCTACCAAACTGAGCTACACCTCAGTATTAAGCGCGGCGGGGAGGATTTGAACCTCCGTGCCATTACGGCAAACTCGATTTCGGTTCTCGGAGCGAGAATAGCAATCTCGGATTCAATTGTCGGGAATTGACAATTCCAGTCGAGCTGAATACCAGACTATCGTACCGCCGCATTTTATCCTTGAAGTCAAGCCAGCGAGGAGAATTGAACTCCCGTGTAGAGGTCTGCAGCCTCCTGCTTACCGCTAAGCTACGCCGGCATAGTAGTAGTGCAGAGAGCAGGATTCGAACCTGCGGGTAGGACCTTGCCAACTAGATTTCTAACGGAACGCTTTGAGTTTCGCTTTCTTAGTTTCGCGTAAATATCGAATAGCAGAAAATAAAATCATAGGATTTTCGTATGCTCTCCCAATCATTTGATTACAACTATTACATAATAATCCTCTGAATCTTTTTGTTCTATGATCGTGATCGACATGGAAGTTTCCTTTTCCTTTAGGTGTTTTTGTTCCACAAATTGCACATCTACGGTTTTGTCCATCCAAAATTTTTTCAAATTGTTCGATTGTCATACCATAGCATTTTTTCAAATTATTTTTTCTATCTTTTTCTTTTTGATGATTCATAGGATTTTTTCTATAGTTTCTTTGATATTTTGAATGACACGATTTACAATCTCGTTGATAACCATCTTTTTCCCCTTTGTTCTTATGAAACTCCGAAATGCTTTTCATTTCTCCACATACGATACATTTTTTTTCATTCATAATAATTCCTATTCAATATTTATTTCGCTCTTAACCATCCAGGTAAAGGATTTAAGTCTAGCGCGTTGACCGCTCCGCCATCTCTGCGTGGTATAATTAATAGGATAAAAATAAGAAGTAGTCTCTTAACCAATGCAACGCCATTACGGCAATGGCGACGAACAACTACTTATTGAGAGAGACAGCATGATTACACGATCAAATTATAATATATAATAATTGATTAGTTTCTATTTAAACTTTTTTATCAATCGTTTTATAAGAAAGAATCGGTGGGGCTCAGCCATAGCTTCATTGCCCCTTTCAAAATAGGTTAATGTGATGGTGCCAGGAGATGGATTTTAACCACCAATCTCCGCGATGCGCTTTTCGCGGGGTCTTATCTTCGTCGCCAAAGCCTTTGTACTTCGGGCGTTAAACGATCCCAGCGTCAAGAATGGTCGGAGGGAACAGTCGATGAATCCGTTAACAGCTCTGTGTCTGCGTATCGCGACGAGCAGAGCCACACAAAACCCTTACTCGCCCAATCATTCTGAGAGCGTCTCCTCCGTTGATGGGCGTAGCAGAAGCGTAAGCCGTGGGCGCAACTCCACAGACTCGGCGCAATACCTTTCAGCCACAAGAGCCGTTAAGTCCTTACGCCATTTCCATTAGTCAACGATAGACGCTTCGTAACAGAAATGCTACTCGGTAATTACCTAGTATATAGTAAGATCGTAGGAATATTTAAATATTGTTGTTAAAAAAAGAATAAAAATTAGAAAAAAAGGTCTTATAGAACGCTCCACATAGGCTGCGGGTTCTGAATTACCACCGCACCGCACATAGGACACCGCACATCGGAAGATAGAACCAGAAACATGTAGTCTTCCTGATTACCGCAGAAGGTTCCGCATTTCGGGCAATAGATCGGGGTTCCGTTCATAATCTATAGATCGGTTTTTTTCTATTTAAAGATTGTTATTATAGATAAAATAAGATGCCGTTGTTCTACCAGCTTAAACTATACCCATTGATCGCGTGATATCTGGGTGATCAAGCCTGGACGGTGCGCGATTCAATCCAATACTACGATCCCACGCTTGTTATAGAGCGATCAACTCCATGGGGCGCAAGATCTAGCTCGTATCGTGCCAATTAAGGGGGTAGTTGGGTCTCGAACCCACTCCTCGCGGCTAATCATTAGTAGATTCCTCTCTTTATAAATCTTCTTGTTAACCTTTTTATAATTGATTAACCCATTATACGGTGTAGATTAGAAAAAATAAATAAAAGTGATCAATAAAATGGAAATGGAAACGAAACCTGTATTTATAGAGTTTGCCGTGTTGTTTTGGACGGAGGAATGGAGCCAGAAGTGCCCGACCTGTAAGGGGGACATCAAGTACCACGACTGGTATGTGGAGGAATGGAATGACGACCGCGAAAGCGGCGAAGGAAGCGACGACTATTGTATTAAATGCGGATTAGAGTTAATCAAAAAATCCTCGGAAGAACAGACCTTCGAGAGCCGCCCCCATATTATAAGCGAGAAAGTGGAGAAAGTCCAGAAAGCCGCCAAGGAAGCGATGGAAAAGATCTTGGAAAAAGGTAGAACCTTAGAAGGCTCGCTCGCGAACAGCGTAGGCGGCATATCCGACGAAGAGAGACCGCTCGTGTTGTTGATGGCACTAATGAACAATAAGAGCTCGCCAGAGCGGTTATCTAAGTTGTTCGAAGCGACTAAAAACATGAAAATAGACGTAGAAACGCTCGGAGAAGAGTTTGAAAAAGCGTTCTCTCAAGAATAAGAAAAGTAGGTGATTAAATTTGGAAAACGAGAAGGAAGCGAAGAAAATACTAAAACAATGTGGACTCACGCCAGACAACATCCAGCGGTTCGCGGAAGACATGGCAGCGAAAGCGTGCTCCACGGCGAGCGATGGTGCGTGGGCGCAATGTAAGGTCAATCCCAAGGAGTGTTATTCCGCGGTGTTGGAGGACGTGAAGCAGCGTATAGACCGCGAGCTAAAAGAAGTTAAAAAACTAATTAAATAATACTCTTTTTTTTAGAATTTCTATTTTACCCTTACTTTTTTATAGTCTAACGATCTATTATATAGTTATATGGAACAACCGACATCGTGGCATAAAATATTCGACGCCGATACGCGCGAAGCAAAGGAAGAAGCGCAGCAGTCGCAGCATCCATATATAGATCGTATAAGAACTAACTGCGTTCCTTTACTTGCACCAGACGACGATAAAGCTAAAAGAGAACTCACGCGCAAAGAACGGGAAGATAAGTTCGATCAATGCGTTGGAAAAGAGAAGAGAAAAATAGCGATCTCCTATGGAAAGAAAGAAAGTAGCGCGTGGACCACATGCCACGATAAGGTCATGTTTATTATGGACGAAAAGCATAGAACTAAGAGCCTCATGGATGTCTACGCTCAAGAAGTTAAGAATAAGGAATTCAACCAAGAGTTCTACGATCTATTACGAACCGAAGCGTCAAAGGTTGAGCCTATGTCCGAATACCTCAGAAAGCAACAAACACTCACTCCCTTACCAAAGAAACCAGCGCCCAAGAAGGCACCAGAGAAACTCTCCACGGAGGACTTCATAGAGGTAGCTCGCCCAAGCGTCAAACAAGAGCCAGTGGTGCTGAAGAAGCCCAAGAGTATACCAAAGAAAGTTCCAAAGTCGTTCGAGCAGAAACTACTAACGCCAGCAGAAGCCAAAGAAAGAATTAAGAAAATGAAGCGTAAAAGAGGTATAGATCTATGATAGTAGTCCAAGAATATTTAGATAGAATAGATAACGAATGTTACCATCATTTACTATCGAGCGAGGACATTACTAAGAAGATGCTCACATGGAACGACCGCGTTAAGTCGTTCGACCAGTGCGTGATCGCTGAGAAAGAAAAGATAGAACCCAACTATGTTCAGAAAGCAGATACTGTGTGGGAACAATGTAACGTTAATATCAGTACTATATTAGACGATAAAAACAAATTCATGTCTATAATTGATCGGTATGCCGAAAATCTAAAAGGAAGGGAACTTGTCTACGAAATACCGTTTACTCCTCTTCCAGAAAGACCTCCAATTCCTATTCTTCCTACTAGAAGATTCTTCACAAGAGAGGCTGCAGAAAGTGCCATAACAAGATATGTAGACCCTGCAGAGAGAAACCGTTATTTAATGAGCCAGAAAGTGCTTGAAGCACAAGAACTAGAATTACTAAAGAAACGAGCTCTCCAAATACCAGAAGTTCAAGAAGAGGTACAACAAGTATTACGAGAGTCATTTGGTGAAGTAAAAAAAGACATACAGTCGGATAAACCAGTGATAAGCGAACACTTAAAAGAGCCGCTTTATTGGAAGGACATCGGAGCACGTATGAGAGAACGCCTTGAGGAACAGAATCTGAGAACGATAACAGAGAATGAAAGAGTTATAGCTACGGAGGCTTTTGCAGCCTTAATAAAATATGTGAAAAAAGAACAATCTGGGAAGGAATTAAACGCCTTAGATAAATTTATGAAACAAAAGGCATTAGATAAACTAAGCCAGATACGATCTAATGAGGAAGGATATGACTAAAAGTAGAACGCGATCTAAAACATGGTCTTTGGAACGGTTAAATGTTATGAAGACCACACACGAGCAAAAATTAGAAGAAGCCGAAGAGACTCTAAGGAAACTTCAAAACGAAGTAGCTAAGTATAATATAAAAGATCCAAACGATATAGACTATAAACTTGGAACTAAGCAATACCCCGAAGGTTTCTTAGAAGCGGATAGAAAAGTAAGAGACGCGAGGAGGCAAGTATTGCACTCCATTTCGTTGGTCAAGGGTATAGAAAAAGACATATTTAGAAAACTACAAGACGAAGCGTATCAAGAAAGAATATCGAAAGCTAGAGAAGAGCTCGCGACGCGTAGTAAGAAAGTAACGGGACCAGAAGCCCACGATCTAATGGCGTATAAACCAACTCTCGTTCTAATGAAGAAAAAGATCGCAGAGAGCGGTCTTCAAATCAACTTCCCAAGAGCCTCCGAAGCGTTAAACAAAATAGAAGCGTTTTATGGAGGGGCAAGGACTCCATCCGCGTTAATATCTGCCGCTATTTTCTTGTCCGATCCGTTGATCTCTCCAGAGAATACTCTTGCCTTGTCAGGCACTTCTTTTCCAACAATGAGGCGTACCGTTGATGAGTTATTGGAGAGCGGCGCGTTCGAAGAGCCCGATAAGGATAAGGAGAGCGATTCCGATGAACGGTTAGCCGTAGTAGAATGTCGCGCGTTCTGGAAAACATGTGGCGCGTTAACGAAAGACTTGGTGGAGGAAGACCTTCCCAAGGACGCAGAAAGGGTAGAGAAATGCGCGAGAGTATGTAAAATAAATCTAATAAAATAATAGAAAAGGTATCTTATAGTTATAAAAATAAAAGAGAAGAAAATATAATGTTGCAAAAAGATGTGCAATATTGGTTTAATGGACTAAGCGTAGAGCAGAGAATGAAGTTAGAAGCAGAATACGATCAATATATAGGTAAAGGTAATAAAGGTGATCACCTTCAAATAATCACTCAAACTGGTCCAGCATCAAAATCATACCGCCTTTCTAAGAAAGGAATAGCATTTCTAAACGATAAATGGGATTCGAATAAAAAAATACAGTTGCCATCAATATCGTTACAGGGTCAGAATTGGATATGCCCATATTGTAGGGGGGAACTAAAAAACCACGCGGATTTATGGGATCATATGAAACAATGTTTAAAAAATCCTGCTAATATTCATGCTACTCCTACAGTGCCCAATATTACTCTTCCCGCAACCCCTCCTTCAATACCACCACTTCCTACGCCGTCTACGACCTACACGCCTCCAGCGAAGAAAGGACCAGTAAAGAAACCATCGACTATAGTTACTAATTCAAATAGTAAGATTCCTACTTCTAAATCGAGTCCTGTAGGAGCGGATGAACAACTAAATGGGCACGATCTCCAATGCGTGCTTAGAGTTACCTACGACAAGGTTAAAAATCTATACAAAACTCCCAAATGGGAGTGCCAGATCGATGTTGACGATACAGATCTTACAAACAAAAAAGTCCAGTTGGAGATGCGCTTCCCAGACGCGGATGGTATAGACTTCAGAGAAGGTATTCCCTACGAGAGAATACACACAGAAGGGTTCTACCTCGAAGTCGAAGGCGACTTGCAGTGTGGAATGTGTCAAATAATGGAGAACGAAGATATATGCAGAGATGTTCTCACGGACAATACATTAGTTTGCCGTCCCATTCCCAAGGAGGAAGCAAAAGCGTATACTCCAAAAGGATCGTGGTCGGCGGGAGAGATCAAGGCGTTCGAGGATTGTAAGGAAGTGCGCGAACGGTATAGAACGCAGCCGTTTTCGAAGAAGATCTTTGACGAAATGGACGACAAGTGCAGGCGCGTGAGTAGCACGGCAATGCAAGAATGGGAAAAATCCTTAAAAAAGGAGGAAAAGAAGAATGGATAGAGATCTATTGAAGAAACTCGGTATCGGTCTGGCGACCTTTAATATTATTGTCAGTGCCATAACGATCGGAATTAACTACCACGATCTTAAAAAAGATAAAACTAGTGAGCAGACATACCAAAAAAGGAAGAAGTAGACGAAGAGGAACGAGAAGCATATCGGAGATATGTAGACTATAACTATCCCCAAGAGACATACGAGGGGGGTATCACAAGATACTCCGACGAAAAAAAACGGCAAGATAAGCTCATTAAGGATTGTTCTAAATATAAAACGAATAAAACTACGAAGCAGATCGAATCTAACGAAGCGGACAAGAAAGAATACATAAAACAAACGAGCGACGCGCTAGACGCGTGTGACGCACTACTAGGTGATGTGGAAGCCGTGGCGCGGTCGGAATATAATAAAATACATTCACAATTGTTAAAAGCGTCGTATATTAAACCAGAAGCAGAGTTCAACGCACTTGGTAAACACGAAGGCGGATATCAATATCTCGTAGATAAGGCGTGTAATAAGGTATTAAAAGACAAGAAAAACGAATTATACCATCAATGTAAGATATATTCAAACACGATGGACTACGCTAAAAGAGCTTGCAATGTATTGGGAGATATAGGTATGGACAAGAACATCTGGGGTGTATATAACTGGGATTGGGACGCATCTAGTCGCCACATACATTTATATCATTCGTCCATTGAAATAGTATATAACGAAGTGTATGGCGTATGTCAAGTTGGTCTAGGATTTAAACTACCTTACAAATATCCCCACCAGGCATTATCGGACGAAGAACGGGAAGAGAAATTTAACGAACTTCTTGACAAAATAAAATAAAAAAGATAAGGAGAGAGAAAAGAAATGACCGAGAAGAAATATCCGCATAAGATCAAGATTTCGCCGTTTATGAAAGAGCAACTATTATCGTTGGTAAAATCTACTAAAACCGCCCCATAGGAATTGAATTAACCGCAGTGGTGTTCGTAGGAAGTCTCTTCCACACTGAATAAGAGAGCTGTTTGTTTCTAATGTAGTTTTTAAGGCATTCTTGTTGGTAGTAACTACTATATCGACCAAGGACAAAACATTTTCCATTATAATGCTTCCACTCGTTGCTCCCACCAATTTGGTCCATTAATTGGTTCTCTTCTTTAAACGACATTTTTCTCATTTGACCCAAGGTCGAGAACCTAAGCATTTTCGCCCAACGCTCCTGCTCCTCAATGCCCATTTCGTCCCATCTACGCTTTCGTTCCTCTTGGTCGGGTTGTATATTTTTTATTGGAACTTCGGACCCCTCAGGATACCAATAGTTTCCTTTATTATCTAATACAGTAACTACGACCGAGTCGTTAAGCTCCTTTAAATACACTCCTTCGTAGAGCGCGGCTTTCTCTAAGAAGTCGTTGTCTCCTCTCTCGCGATGTTTAGCGTTTATAAATTCTAATTCCCAGAAATCGTGCTCCGAGCCAGTGCCACCCCATCCATGACCTGGTCTACGCCCTCGTTTCGCAATGTCGTTTTCGCGCAATATATTCTTGATGTTTCTTTCAATGGGTTGCTTAATCGTTCTTATGTCTGAAGGAGTTACATAGTCCGTGTATTCAAATCCTCCAAAGTATTTGTCGTAGCGTTCTCTAACCCACGGTCTTCTCAAGATCGTCGCTAAATCTCTCTCCTTCTTTATTGTTGTGTATAATGTTCTTGTGGTTTTTTCTAAAGCGTCGAATTTCTTCAACGTTAAATCTAAAAGATCGTCTCTCGATACCTCTCCTTTACCTTCGAAAAACCCAGTTCGAATACTAGCTTCGCGTAGTATCTCTGGATCTTCCAGCGTTTCCAGTAGATCGTTTACATGGTAATTCTTCTTTAATCCTAGTTGTTTATAATAGTCCATTAAATCCCGTAGATTGGGATACACTCTAACCTGTATTCCTGCCCGCGTTTCTACTTTTTCCATGGACTCAACCATGCGATCTATTTGGTCAGAATCTAGTAATTGAAGAATGCTTTTTCCCGTTATATCTTTAATATGGCTCCAAAAAGCAAACGAGTCTTTAGTCATTGTCATTTCACCAAACATCGCGGTCCATTTCTCAATGGCGTTACTTAACTCGTCCTGCCTGCCCTCTTTTATATAATCTTCCACATAATTATAAAAATGCTTGTTTACTTCCTTCGGTGCTGCCTTGATTACATGTCGGCTTAGTTGAGCGTATAACTGGGGATCGTGCCCTGCTGTCGGACCGAATCCACTCTGAGCCCAGTCTTCAAAATCGTGTATAGAATGGTCAAATAAGGTCGTTCTCGGAATGTAGTCCAGCTTGCTTGCTATGGACTCGAAGCTCGAGTATTCTCCCTTTATATATTCGTTTAACTCTACTGTATTCATCCCTTTGGTCTCTAGCTCTCTTCGTTCCGATTCTTCTTCCAAGGCTTCCACGGACATCCTAGGCTGGGTGATCCACATACATGTCTCTCGTCCGATCTCGTTCTTGTTGTTATCGAGCACGGCGGCATACCCTACCTGTCCACGATCGCCTGGAGTTCTATTCACACCCACGCGTATCACGAACTGCTGGGTTCCCTTTTTGTCCTTGAAGGATATGTCCTTTTGTAATGGAAAGTCAAGACATAGGTTCTCGATCGCACGCACTCCCGAACCAGTGGGTTGATAATGGTCCACATTCTCTTTCTGCGAGGCTTCGGTATGCAAGACGAGACCATTATTCAACGCGATCTGGCACATTTCATTCTTTCGCTTGAGAAGATCGCGGTGCGTGTCCTCATCTATCCTACTAGCCATACTCGTGGCGGTATTGATGTTGGAAACGGCAGATGCACACGATGTGAGTTTATTGTAGAGTTCTGTCGTACTACTTCGTTCTATATACGAATCGTATGCGTCTCGGCTCGGGTGCTCGTAGCCTACCTCGTAAGGGTCTACTCCACGAACGATCTCGCATTGTTTTATCTGGTCTTCCGCATCCTTTATGGCTCTATTTACTTCTTGTTCTGACGAATTTATAATACATCCTCTCCTCTTTCTCTTCGAGGACGGTCTTCCCCAGCGGCAGCACGCACTTTCATAGAGCTTTTATACCGCTTGAGCCTCTTGTCTTTCTGCGCGAGGAACTTTTCCGTAAAGTCGTCAGACGGTGGTTCTTCCATAGATCCTTATATACCTTTTATAGTTAAATAATTAGCGATCGCATTTTTTCATAGACTAAGTTTATAAAGTTTTTTAGCGTATTATACCTTTATTATAAGTTAAAATAAATTGAATTATTTATTTAATCGTTTATATATGCCTCGTAAAATAAAAAATGAGTCGCAGCGGTTTACCTCGCGTATAGGTAGCGCGATTACACAAGCAAGACATAGATATTTAGATCAATATTGGGATACAACCGAGTTTTCTAGGGATTCTCCTTTATGGATAGTTCACCAAGCTGCATATTATATACACGATTGTGATCTTTACTTAAAAACGAATAAAATTGGTGCGTTCCTAAAATGCTCCGACGATAGGATCTCGAAGATGGTTCACGATTTCGACCTTGTTGTAGATCGGAACTTCGACCAATGCGTGGAAAGCAGATCCGTAGACGAATGCGTGGACGAAGTAAAGAAATCGTGGAAGGAACGAGACAAAGCAGTAAATAACATGAGTTGGTGGAAAGACTCATTAAAGCGCAAATATTTTGACTATCAACAAATGGCGCAAGAGGATCGGAAGAAGCAAGAAGCATGGGATCTAGAACTTAAAAAACAAGCGGAGAAGAGAAGGTTAGAAGCGTCCCGCGACGAGCTACGAAAAACGCGAGCGGAAAGAAAAGGTATTAACTACGAGAACCTCAAGAAATCGTTAGAAGAAAAGAAAAAGCACTACGAAGCTTCACTGGCGCGAAAGAAGAAAGACGAAGCAAGTAGAAAACAAATACAAGCCACATTCCAAAAAGAAACTAAAAAGATCTATGGCGAGCGCATACTAGCAGAGGAAAGACGCTATAACATATATGGTAGAAAGAAATTCTTTCCAATCGAAGAAGAGGAGGAAGAATAACATGTCCGACGACGAAGACTTTTGTGGTTGGGTAGATAATAAATGGAAGGAGTTCACTAAGGCAATACGACCTCTATTAGATCGCCATAGCGTTGGACTTCACGATTTTGCCATAAACTGTGATAAGAGCACTAATAAACAAATAATGAGAATTAATACCATTCGATGCGTGCCTCCCTCGAGTACATTGGCGGAAGCGTGGGCTACACCAAGGTTGGAATCAGCTCGTAAATGGATCACGCCACAAACAGCACAATCAACGGCATATTACTCGTGCGCCGATGGTCGAGCACGCTCAATAGGAGATATGCCATCGATATATAGAACCTTATCGTTAACTGATAAAGACGAAGATGTTAAATATAAAATAGGCGATGGAAATCACCGAATTATTGTAGCGAAGGAAAAAGGTATTCCTTGTATATTAGCCCAGACAGAAGAAAATTACGAAATAAGTGAAAGTGATCTCTAATGGACAAAGACGATCTAAAAGAACTCATAAAGAATGCAAAGAAAACATTTGGATTAACAAATAGCTGTAGCCGAGCTGGGTATATCCTTCCCGATGGTTCTATGATTGACTTTGGCGATCCTTACGATAAGAATAGAGACGAACGGACATTTGAGCACTGGATGATTGGAAAAGCGCTCAAAGAAGACTATCCCACAACGGCAGAGGAAATGAACGACTTAAATCTAGCAATAGGAGAATTCGTAGAACGCACGAACTCCATAAGAGCTATTGGGGGTGGAACCGTCTACGGCGTGGACTTGCCCTACGAGGAAGTAACGAGAGAGCAATGGAACCGCGTAGAAGATTGCTCGTGCCATCCACGAATAAAAGGATTGATCGTTGATTATTGGGGATTGGGGAACGAAGAGTATATTCACGATCCCAACTGCTCTAACCGTATAACAGAGGCGAAGAAACTTTACGCAAGAAGACCAAAAATGAAAGATATTAAGAAAAGTGAGGGTTAATGAATAGCGACGATCTAAAAGAACTTACCAACAAGGTTCAAGGCTTTATCGAGAAGAAAGGATGCGTGGTGCCGATCTCCGTGAAGGTAAAACCATTTCCCAAGAAGAACGAGAAGATCCTAGCTCTTTATAGGTCTATGTCCCAGTTTAAAGCGAAACCTATTTTCTGGATAAACGAGAACCTTCCCAAGCTCATGGAAGAATACGATGTAGAACCTTACCGCTACAATGATGTCGTGGAGGATAATATGATTCACGAATATGCCCATTCTATTGCCGAGTGGGCTAAGAAACGCGATCCTGACTTAGCCGATGCGCTCCAATCTACCTTTATAGACGAAGAGGAGTTCGCGGAAGGGTTCATAGACTACGTGAAAGACAGGACCGTGAAATACACTACCAGTTCCTACGATCGCGTAATGGACAAGTATTGTAAGAGTAGATTTCCAGAACAAGAACAAGAAGAGGAGTGAGACAAGCACGAGCGAAAAGAAGCGACCCAACGAAGACATGCCTCAGATTTCCCAATACGGAGGGGCGTGTGGACTTACCAGCTTGTTAATGGCGTTAAAGCCCGAGGCTCGGGGTTTCGCTCCTTTACTAAACGAAGTCGCAAGACGGAAGAAGATCGTGAAGCCCACGACAGATAAAGGCAAGAACTGGCAACAATCCTTAGAAGTGCTCTTAACGGAAATTCCCAAGAAGAAACCCTTGCAAGAGATCGTGCGCGAAGACTACGGCGACGACTTTACCGACGGGATGCTTCCGTTACTGGAATACGACATAGAAGAAACGAGTAAGCACCACCGCACGCGCGATAACGCGTGGTTAATGGACCGAGTTAACGTGTGGAAAAAGAATAGCGAACTCTCCATGCTCGCGTCCTTGTTTGGATGTAAGATTAAACCTTATACTCCTACGCCAGACGGCACGGGAAGCGTTTCGTTTAATTGGAAAGAACTACCAAACATCATAGAAGAAAAAAAGAAGTTCCTTGGCGATCGCGTTAACTACGAAGACCCGGTAGTGTGCAACACAGGAGGACATTGGATCGCGATCAAGGAATTAGATAAGGACAAGATAAAATATCATAATACTGGGGGGTATGGCGTATACACGCGCGATCTATCGGACTTTTCCGAGGACCAGCGGTTCTACGCGTTTAAATGCTCGCCAGAGAAATGGAAGCGTAACCAACGGATCATCCGTAAGGCGCTCTTCCCGCCCAAGAAACGGTAATTATGTTTTCTTTTGAAACGGAACTCTGTTTATCTGCTTGGCGATCTCGGCTAACGCTCGCGTAGCTTTATTGATAGACTGCGTTTTATTAAAATCTATAATATTCTTAATTTCTCCTAATCCTCCCATTTCTTGAATCCTATCTCCCACTATCTGTTCTAATCGATCGTAGTTTATGATAATCGAATATGGATAATTAATATCGAAAGTGTGGGTTGTTTCGTCGTTGTCTACGAATATTTGTTGGATCTCCGTTTCCGTGATGAGCGGTCTTCCTTCTAATCCTTCTGGAACATCGTCTATGGTTCCTCTAAGTTCTTCGTCCATTATTTTGGCGGTATCTTTTAGATTGTCTGGCTCTAGCTCGTAGGTGTAATTCGCGTAATAAGTATTTTTATCCACGATCACATTATCTAACATTAGTTTTTCTCCCTCGTGTAATACATCTACATATTTAGCGATCGTATCAACTGGTATTTTAAGTTCTTTTATAATAAGTGCAAAAATGTTGTAACTTCCTTCTAGAAGTGACGAGGGATTCTGTAATAGATCTTTTTCGATGGTAATCCAATTCTCTATTAAATCTGCATCGTCAAATTCATTATCGACTATACTCTTGACATATGGCGTTAATAAATTCCATAGCGTAGCTAAGTCGTAATCTGCGAGAAATTTTATCCGACTTATCTGATCGTCGGTAAAAAACTTATGGTGCTCCATTTGTTGGACTTCCTTTTCGTTAAATGAACTTTCAATAAAATCTATGGTATGCTCGTCGGAGATAGGTTCGTAGAGCTTCTTATCGGGAGTAGATAAATTGTTATAATTAAACACGTAAGATGGGAAATAAATCTTGTATTGAAGAATGGAATCTATGGCGGACTGAGAGAAGTGCATTCTATGGCGCATGGGCATATAGCTCGATTTCTGGACGAAATAGGGAGGAGGAGTCATAGGCGATTCCGTGGAAACCACTTTCGCAATGTCGTTGAGCTTTTTAACTTCCGTTTCGTAGTATTCGTATTCTATTTCGCCTTTATTGAGGAGCTCGGTAAGATCCTCGATGCGCTTCTCTATGGCGGCTTCCGTGTAGAAATACTCGATCTGGTTGTGCCAGCACGGAAGGTCTCCACTTCGCGTCCAGTCGTATTGCGCGGGAAGGTCTTCTAAGGTTTTAAGGAGTTCCTCGGGCTTGTATTTCGTAAAGAGCGCGTGCCAGATGTCGTTTAAGGTAGTTATTGATACATTATCTAAATTTCCCGTTATTGCCTTTGCCTCGTCGCTTGGAGTAGCTATATTTATAATGCGCTTAACGATATATTCTCTCGTTTCTTTTGGAACATATTTCCATAGCTCCTGGAAGGTCATCGAGTTCGCGTGCTCCATGATTCTTGGCGCTAAATGAGCCATTTCTATTAGATTCTTTTTCTCGATCTTAATGGTCTGTTTGTTCGTGAAATCGGCTTCGGTGCAGTATCTATACTTCCCTGGTTCTACGAACGGATTATAATCTAACGGATCGCACTTCTTCTGGTTGAAGTCGTTATGGCTTGTTCCTACATAAAGATCGGAGTAATGTCGATTGGGATAGAGTTTATCGAGTTCTTTCCAATCGGTATTTTTGTTTAAATCATCTTGTATGAATGATATAACACTTTTATCGTCTATTTTATATAAAGGTACTCGAACATTTAGTACCGATGGATCAACATTTGGTATTTTATCTAATATCTTTTGTTTTTTCTTGAAATCCATGTCGTCCCATAGTTTTCCATAGTCGTGCGTCTCCGTGTATTCTATGTTTTCTTGGAATATTAACCTCTCCGCTTGTTCGATGTAATCGGCTTGTTTCTTGGGCTGCATGGGAGTATCGTTTATGATGTCGTAGTATTGGTTCTCGATTCCATACATTGCCAACGAACAATACCCGAACGGTTCTTTTTGTTTATCCTTGATATACCTCTCCGCGTCTGCGCCGTAGTCTAGAATAGTAGACTCTCGCACGGGCACTACGAACTTCTTTTTATCTATTTCCACTTCGGTAGGCGCAGTAGATCCTTCTTCTGGTTTCCTTGGAGACACATCGTGCTTGAACGCGGTTTCGTTAAGTATTCTCTGCCGGAGATCTTTTCTTTCCTCGGCGCTTAGCTCGGTCTTCATGTTCTTGTGGCACTCGTAGGCGAGATCGCGGCACGCTCTGGTGCGTTCGATGGATAACGATGGATCGTAGAGGCACTTCTTAATCAGATCGTAGGACGGTTGTTTATGGGCTCCCTCAAGCTCTAACTCTTCCGTTGATGGGGGTAATTCTTCTTCTACCATTTTTAGTTATCCTCTTTTAGTACTGATTTATGACATACTATATTAGCAACGGTATTTTTATCCCTTGAATGAGGGTTAATATCGCATTCGACATTCTCCTTAAAAACAATTAAAATATCTGGTGGTTCTATAGAACCAAATTCAATATGATCATAAACTAAGCCTGATGTTTTGGGATAATTAATAATGGGTGGAATAGTAATGGTAGGTTTATAGGTTTCAATAATACAATTATAATAATTATCCTTAATCATTTTACATTTAATTTTCCTAATATTTTTAATGTTTTTATATTCAACTTCTTCTTCGGTCATTTCTTTTCGTTCTCTGCCATATTACTTCTTACCTCATGAATCTCTGAAAGGTATCTACCTTTTCCTTTAACCCATCTCTCTCCTTCTGTAATTTATCGACCATTGCTTCTAACGATTCTTTTTCAATATTCTTTTCATTCTTGTCTACGCATTCCATTTTATAATTATAACAACTAATTATTTTCTGATCGTCTATACGATTATCCACCTCGCACGAAAATACCACTTTACGTCCATAGGGAGTAACCATAAATTCGTTTTTATCCATTACGATGCTTGTTATAGAGCTTGAGGGAAAGTCTATCCACGCGATCTTATCAATATTGATTATAGGAGGTATTGAAATAGTGGGTTTATCTATTTGAAACTCGCATTTAGCCCATTTATACTCCTTAGTTGGAGTCTGGCATTTAATCACGCCTATATTCTCTATAGTCTTTGTATCTACCACGGATCCCACTCCCTCAATTCGCATTTAACTTCGTTATTGTGGCACGTAACTCTAAAGCTTGGATCTCCCCACGCGTTGAATGAGTCCACATTACACGAGAAGGTGGCTCCTTTCGCATCTAAATGAGGAGAGATGGTCACGGAGGCACCTTTCTTGTAAAAGAAGTCCACATTCGACGCGTCGGGGAAGGAAATCTTACTTACTTTACTTAACTCTACGATCGGAGGTATATTAATCGTAGACCGTTGAGTATATAACTTACACTTCGCAGGAACGTAATCCTTTAACCCTTCGTTCGGAAACTCGCATTCTACTGCTGTAATATCGCGATAGATTTTCTCAGTCAGTTTTCTCTCCTTCTTGTTTTACTGGTTTTGGAATCCAACAATCGAGTTTTTTCCCTAGCATTCCTTGTCCTACATTACATCTGAAGGTCTTGTTGTTGTATAATCTAAAACTAATATAAGCTTGACTGTGGAAGAACTGCGTGCTAATATCGCCGTCAACGATCACCTCTTGTAGGTCGTCTATTTCTATTATTGGAGGAGTAGAGATCGTAGGTTTCGCGTTCGCTAATTTACACGACGTGAAATGGCGCGTGAACCAATCGGTTTCCTTTTTTTCGTCGTTCTTACATTCTATTCCAGTAATATTATCGTAGAACACATTTTTGGGAGGTTCTATACTCTTCTCGGGCACGAAGCGTCACCACGCATGTCTTTAATCACCTTTCGAAAGTCGATCTTACCACTCTGGTCTCGGTATTTCTCGATACTCTGGTCTCCCGTCTCTCGCACGGGGGTATCTTCGTGTTTTTCTTTTCTTTCCATGTAGTTTAGTATTGTTACCCGCTAATATAAACTATAAGTTAGAACGCGACAATCAATTTTTAAGAACTATTTTTTTCATACCAATATTTATATATATTCTTAACTATTGGTATTATAACTACTTTAGAAAATAATTTATTATGACATCATATAAAAATGTAGTGCTCGGAGACGAGTGTGAGAAGATATTGAAAGATCTAAAAGAGAAGACCAATAAGAGCGTATCTAAGTTGGTCCGAGAAGCTATTATGGCAACCTATGGTCCTAAGAAAGAAGAGGTAGAAAAGAAATGAAAGTAAGCGAGACGATCGTATATCGGAAAGTAAACGCGCTTAAGCCCGATCCAAACCAACCGCGTAAGAGCTTTGATGAAAAGGTTATTAATGATATGGCAGATTCCATGCAAAAGGGCGGCGTTATAGTTCCATTAGATATAGACAACAATGATATCATCGTAATGGGAGAATATCGGTGGAGATCTGCAAAGAAGGCTGGGCTTATTAATGTACCCTGTAGAGTAATTACTGAGATCACGCCTATGGAACGATTAGAGCGTCAATTAGTAGAAAATATTCATCAACATCCTTTGAAAGACATAGAATTAGAGGATGCAATAAAAAGATTATGGATCAGTAATGAATATAAGTCGAAGGAAGAACTCGCTAAGAGGATCGGATACAAGAGCTCAAGTACGGTCATACAATCCCTCGCTGCACAGGAAATACGAAGATCAGAGCCGACCCTTACAAAATCAGTTTCAACACAAACGGCGTATTCTATCAGTACCTTACCAAAGACCGATCAAAAGAAGGTGCTGGATAAGATGTCCAAGGGGGAAATAAAAACAAGCGAAGTTGGAAAAGTAGTCTCTACAATCAAAAAACTTCCCAAAGATGTAAAAATGAAAATATTAGCATCTAATAAACCTATCGACAAAAAAACACTAGAAACTGCTAAGAAAACTGCAGCGTTACCCCCAGAGGTAAAGAAGGAAATAATGAAGCCCAAATCCACTATTACCGTAGAGCAGGCGACTCAGATCGCGAACCTACCCAAGGAAACACAGCGAAAAGAAGCAGTTAAGACGATCAAGGAGGAAAAGAAGAAACAACCAATTGTGGTTAAGGAAATAAAAGAAGATCCTCAGCTCCAGCTCCATGTTATAAAAATATACAACGACATCTACGATCGCGTGGTAATAAACTGCACGAAAAAGATGATCCACACCTACAACGAGCCCACAAGAAAACAAGTCATGGAGATCGTTAAAAGAACTATAACTTTTCTAAACGATCAATTTCAATAAAAAAAATAAGAAAGATTTAAATAGGTAAACGATAAAATAAAGCGTATGGAAAAGAACGAGATTATAGAAGAGTTCCACCAAATTAAATACATAAAATGCACTCCATTAAAGGATCACCGCTACGAGTGTAGTCTAGATACGGACTACGCGGAAAATCCAAAACATAAGGTGATCGTAGACGATGTGCGCGTGATGGAAACGCTCTCGTGGTCGCTCTTAAGCGGTCTTTCTATAAAACATAAAGGACCTGTAATGAAGGTCGATAAAGTCCCTATGGACAATCCAGCTATACGGCAATTAGAAATCGGACACACGAGCGGTTCGCCAGAGCCAGAAATAAGCGCGACTTTCGCAGAGCCGCTTCATTGCGTGGTATACGACATAAACGGTCTCCATCTCAGTTGTAATGTGTCCGAGCGCGCCGACGAAGGGCTCCTACGGCTTTAGTGTTGCAAGCCTTCCTCCTCTTCCCCTTCCCCTTTAACATATTTATCTAGTTTTTCGAGCCATTCTTCTTCTTTATTACTCCCAGCACAATCTAGATCCTTCGCACGGTCCCATTGAGATTCAGCTAGACCTTTTCGCGTAGTACGAACCACGAACTCGTCGTTTGGCTCGATTACCACGATCTTCTTACCTTCTAAATTCTTTTGAATGTCAGTTCTCTTATTTCTTGCGTCGTATCTGTTAATTTGAATTACATCCTCGTTGTGGTCTTTTATATTCTCGTATTCTTTGATTAGTTTATTGTCTATAATAAACTCCTTTCCATAATCTCTCTTAAAATCTTCCATCGTGTAATTCTCGTCGAGCGTATCGATATAGTCTCCTGCATCGTTCCTCGTAGATTCGTAATAAAGATCATCTATTAAATTGTCAAAGTCTGTAGAATATTCTTCATTAAAAGCAACATAATTCTCCGCTATTTCAAGAAAATCCTTCTCTGTTATAAATAAAGGTATAATACTCTCAGTACCACAATAAATACCTCCTTCGTAGTCTTTTTCGTAGAAGTATACTTTCTTTCCCACATTGTCGCGTATTAAGTCTATGAGATCTCTGGGTATATCTGGCACGGCTTTTTCGATCTTGTTTAATACCTTATCCCTATCGAAGTCTACGAGCTTTATTAAATACTCTAACTTGTTTTCATCTTTCGATAAATCTTTTAGCGTCCCTGGGAATCTATGGAAATACTCTTGTATACCTCCTTTCTCTGTAGCCCACATCCTTGTGACCTCAGGGGACTTACGCATAGATTCCTCTATCCTCTTAATAAAATAGCTTGATACGAGCCCTGGTGCCGCCTTGTTTATCAGTCCATACAATTGGTTCGTAAGCATTGGATCCATAATCGATTCTGGGTCAAAATCGTTCTCGATATATCCTTCCATGCTTGAGTTAAACGACCAGAACGAGGTCCTCCTTGGGAAGAACTCCGTCATCTTTCCCTTTACGGATTCCGAGCTCTCAAATGCCTTGTGCATGAGATCGATTCTCTCTAGAGGAGACATAATCTGGTCGAGTTGTTGATCAAGCGACTTTGAAAACTCTGCGGCGCTCTCTGAGGTAAGATTAAAACCTACATTTATGCACGCGTGTTTTCCGTAGGATTTTTTCTTGTCGGGACTAAGAATTTCGTAGTAGCCCACATTACCAACATTATCTGGCTCTTTATTAACTACTACCCGTGCGACGAACTTGTCTTTATATGGATATTCTTTCTCTAACGGGAATTTAAGACACTCGTCCTCGATCTTTCTGGCAAGGAGACCTGTGGCAATGTTACCTACCGTGCCATAAATAGTAAGGGAATTATCTAGCGCTATAGGACATAATTTAACTTTCTCTTCCTTGGTAGCACCTTCTACGGCGTCCGCGCACGCTTTCGCTTTTAACCGTAGGTCCTTCTTAGAGAACTTCTCGTATTCTTGGTAAGAGACTTTCCACGGGTCTTTTCCAACGGAGATCTGGCACTGTTTAATCAGATCGTCTCGGTTCTTCTTGGTCTCTATTTTCTTCGCCTCGCGATCTTTTTGGTTTATCTTCTCCCGCTGCCGTGTATAACACGCCAGGGAACGCCCGTTTCAAGCGTTCTTTCATTTCCTCGGGGGAAAGCTTTTCTTCGTAGCTCGTATAGATCACTCTTTATATGGTATATACTACGCTTTATACTTTAATATACTTGATCCTAGGACATTTTTATATAGTTCTAAGGGTTAGTATTATTAATAATATGGACTTAAAGAAATGCGATAGAACGCTCCAGCCGAGCCAGATTGGAACGCTACGCGCAATAGGAGAAGTAGCCTCAGAGCTAGGAGAAAGGTGCTATTTAGTGGGAGGAGCCGTAAGGGACTGTTTACTTGGAAAACCCAATAAAGACCTCGATATCGTGTGCTCGAACTCGGAACGCGTGGTTACGGAGCTCGCGTCTAGGTTAGAAAAACAAACGGGAAAGAAACCCACGGTTGCGACCTTCAAGAAGTTTGGCACGCACCAGATCAAAATGCTTGGAGAAGAGGTAGAGTTCGTAGACCCACGGAAGGAGACCTACGCGTATCAGTCTATTAAACCAGAGGTATCGAAAGGAGACTTTACGGACGACGCGATGCGAAGGGATTTTACCGTAAACGCGTTATATCTTGGAATACAGAAAGACGACTGGATGAAGGTCGTAGATTTAACGGGAAAAGGAATGGAAGACTTAAAAAGTAACTTACTTCGCACGCCGTTAGATCCTGAGGTGACGTTCCGAGACGATCCTACGAGGCTATTAAGGTTATCTAGGTTTAACGCGTGTAAAGGGTTCGATATTGAACCTACTACGAAGGCAACTGCTAAGAAATCCTCTCCCGAGGTTAAACGCGTGCCGTTCGAAACGATCAAGCAGTTACTGGAAGACAGTATAACTTGTAACGGTTATGTGCGGTCGCTGGACGAGCTAGGGTTCTTGAAATTGATCGTTCCCGAGTTCGATCTCTTGAAAGGATTGAACCAAGGACCACACCACAGATACGACGCCGCAGAGCACACGCTTAAAGTTATAGACGCTCTTCCAAAAGACTATAAGATGAGATTAGTAGGTCTATTACACGATCTCGGAAAATACGACGCGAATAAAGCGTTCTTTAACCTCCATGGACACGAGGAGTATTCTACCAATAAGGCTATTGAGATCGCCGACCGATTGAAACTCTCCAACGAAGACAAGAAGTATATAACGCACATGGTCCAGCACCACATGGACTTACTGCATTTAATGAACGAAGTTAAGCCAGAAATTAACAAGAAACCCAGCACGAAGGCTCTCCGCACTTTCATGAACAAGAACGAAGGTTACGAGAACGATCTCATCGAGTTTGCCCACGCCGATATCGAAGCGACGGGCTATCCGAGACAAGACGATCATAGAAAGCTGGACATCATCCAGACGCTTATCCGCGACGAAAAAGCGAAGATGGGAGAGAAGCCGTTTAAGTTGCAGATCTCGGGAAAGGATGTAATGGACGCTCTTGGAATAAAAGAAGGTATGGAAGTCGGGAAGGCGCTTAGCGCGTTAAAGGATAAAGTGATCGAAGGGTCTATAGAGAATAAACGCGAGGATTTATTAAGATCGTTAAAAGATTTAAAGAAGTAATATTATGGACAAAGCTAAGATGATAATGTTTATCGGAGTTCCTGCAAGTGGCAAGTCCACGGAGCGAAAGAACTACCCAAAGGCAGAGGTAATCTCGCCAGATGACATACGGAAAGAAATATTCCACATTCAGTCCGACGAGAAGGTCGAGCCACAGGTCTGGTCTATAGTCATGGATAAAATGGAGAACTGTTTAAAGAAAAAGAAAGAGTGCCTCCTCGACGCTACGAACTTAAAAAGCGAATATCGCCAGCCGTTTATAGACCTCGCCAAGAAATACCACGCGGACACGGAAGCCGTGATCTTCGATATTCCCTACGCGGAAGCGTTAAAGAGAGACGCCGCGCGACCCAAGGGAAAGGTCGTAGGAAAGGAAGTCCTAGAAAGGATGTATAGTAATTATAAGGAGTTTCTTAAAAACACCTCCATAAACGATCTAAGGAAGGAAGGGTTTAAGTCTATTAAAATAAAAACTACGGAATAGGATATTGAAGAAATTATGCCAAAATTAACGCCAGAAATGCGAGCTATGTTAAAGGAAACTAAAGAGAAAGAAAAGAAATACGAAGAAGAGCAAAGAAAGAAAATTCTAGCGCAGCGGGAAAAAGAACACCAAGAACGCATTGAAGCATACGAGCCACTAAACTTTAAGAAAGACGAGAAAGAGATCGACGAGTTATTGAACGCGTGTAGACTCCCTCCAACCCTCGCGCCCACGCGGAAGCTATCTTATAGTGCCCTTGATACACCAGATGTGTCGATCCATGTGGATGTTAAGGATAACGTAACTAAAGCCATAAATAATATGAAGAAACTATCCGATCAAATTTACATGTGCAACGAAGTAATAGAACTCGCTACTGGTCGCATGGACGATTTTATCCACTTATTCTCGCGGTATGTAAAGTCGCGGAATCAACAATATGTCCCAGACGACTATCCACGGTTCGATTGCAAGGAATTCTTCGATCGATACCCTACTGAGCTTACTAACGAAACTATGAAGACCCAATGCAACGAATACGAAAAATACCTCTCGAAATTAAAGGAGGTGTTACCAGAGGCTCTTGGCTCTGCTACGAAGCATATGACTAAGCTCGTGGACGAAGATAGAAAAGTAAGACCTGTCTCCTCTATGGATATAGATCGGGCAGACATGAATCGAGTATATACCGAAGCCACAAATCGGTGGAATAAAATAAAAAACGCGCCATATCATTACCTTGGAGTGCCTTAACCTTTAAATAACTATAAAATACTAGTAAGAATGTGATTAAATATGTTTAGTAAAACGAAAGTTGCCGAATACAACAAGAATGTAATAGGCGTAAAATGTAAACGGTTTCAAGAGTTGAAAGAGTTTGAGTGCTTCGTAGAAACTATAGAGCGCGTTGGAGGAAAAGAGACTAAGATTAAACACGAACTACCTACTCTTGTATCAATCATCTCTATAGACGATAATAACGCGGCAAAAGCTAAGGTTCGCGATAAGGATGGTGCGACTAAGCTAGAATACGATCTTAGTGGTAAGGATATGTCATGTAAAGTTCTTAGCTCGTCTTTTGAGAATAAGCTAGAGTGCGAGCCACAAGGTAAGCGGAAAATTATTCCCGTCACTTATAGTTTTAAGGAGTAAGCTTATTTTATTTTATTAAGGTTCTCTAATATCTTCTTTTTATAGCTCTCGAACGAGGTAGCTTGGGTCGCAGATTCTACGCTTTTATCTACCGCTTGTAACGCTTGCATGGCTTTTGTTACGCTAGTCCGTATGTCTTTTAGTTTATCGTAGCCAATCTTGGTCGTGACTAACCTTAATACATCTTCCATCATCCGGTTGCCTGCGCTTACCATAGGAAATACCGACTCGTCCTTACTACATATATGGTATTCGTTAAGAAGCTTACTAAATCCAAATGTAGAGTGGAGGAGTCTTTCAACATTCATAGTGTCGAGCTTAGTTTGTTTGATCTCTCCTTCTAACCCTTGGAGGTATCGTTTATAGCCGTCCTGGAGCGCCTTACAATTATCCTTTTTTTCACTCATACTATTCTTATCCATTTACAGATTAAAAAAGGTTATGATCAAGAAATAAAAAAAAATAATATTATATAGATTATAAACCATCTAGATCGTGTCCATCGAATAGATCGTCTTTCTTGGGCTTGGGAGTCGCGTCTTTCGTTAGTTTATTACTATCCATGATCTCGTTAATCTCTTTAAGTATACGCGCATTTTCCTCAAGGTCATGCTTGGTATCGTTAGAACGACTTAAAAGCTTTACCATAGTTTTTATGAAATCTTTATCGTTTGGTATCTTACCATCAGGCATTGATTTTATGAGATCCTTGAAAACCTCTAATGTTGGATCGGCAAGACCTTGCTCTTTTCTTTTCTTTACCATATCTGCGAATACATCATGCAACTGACAGATAGTTATTTTATCTTCTAAAGTCTTCCGCACGCCTTCTAATGGGCTTATATTCCTAGACCGTCCTTTCTTTTTCTCTTCGTGTGGTTTTGGTTTAAAACGAGGACGCAAAGTAAACTCCATTTTTACTCGGTCTTTCTCGTTATCGATATCGTAGCGCACTATTCTCCCACCACTGGCGACTATAGCCTTTATGGCAGCCCCCAGGCACTCCGTCGTGCGGAGTTCTCTCTTTTCTTTTTCCTCTGGTGTAATTATTTCATGCATTATTTTCTTTTCCTCCACATTGTAATTTTTAATAGTAACTAATACTAAGAATAAAACAATTAAAAATATAGTTATTAAAATAAGAATAATTAATCTAAGACTATGCCTTTGTTAGCCTCGTCTAAGTCCATACCAGAGTCTATCGCCGCGTGGCATCCACAGATAATACACCATACGATTAACGCGAGTATTCCAATTAGAACGTGGAGTCCTTCGATCTCAATAGCTATAAAAATATAAATAAAAATAAGGAAAATACCGATACAGAAGATCGCGGAATGTTTCAAGGTAGTTTGTTGCCTTGGCATAGACTTTAGCTCTTCCCGTCTGCCTTCTCTTTCTTCTCTTTAAGTATGGCTTGTAACGCTTCTATCAGCTTAGATATCATCGTATCGCTCTCGTCCTTAGAGTTAGCGTTATTTCCCTTTAATGCGCCAAGCATTTGCATCATCAACATTGTTTGCATTATGTTATTACTGTTACTTCCTTCTCTTTCCTTTTTAATGTCTTCTATACTATTCAACCTTCGATCGTCGATGTAGATAACTGGGAATTCGTCGCTATCGGAGTCCCATTCCACTTTTACATGCATCCATCTAGTGCCATCGTGTAAGAACTGCTCTCCTTTCATCATGTATCTATGTCGCCTTTTTCGCTTTTGGTTTGGGAGCTTCTTCCTTCTTAGGTGCTTCTTCCTTTTCTACTTCCTCTTCTTTCTTCTCTTCCTGCTTTGAGAGCTTATTGAGAACGGGCTTTATCTGCTCTGCTATTCGTCCCCATAACTCTTTATCGTCGAATAAGTTTTGGATCCCATCGGCGAATACTCCGGCAAGTCTTAATACGCCTGCCATAAGCGCACCCGCATCGTCCTTCGATAATCTTAAAGTAAGGAAGTTGTCGTGGTGATGTCCGTGGTGGAACCCTCCTCGTAGTTGTCCTGGCATCATCGGTGGGAACGGACGTCTAATCGGCTCTGGTCTATCTGCTATTAACTTATACGTGGATTCTGCTAATCCTTTAATTTCGCGTAAGAATTCTACTATAGAAAGCTCTTTTTCCTTTTCTTCTTTCTTTTCGCTCATATTTTTTCTATTATAATTTAGTTTATTTTGTTATTATAGTAATATAGGTTTAAACCATTTAAAAATGTGGTTATCAATCCTATAATAAAGGCACAGATCTAATTAAATATAAGGAACGCCTTCTATATTATATGGTAGATAACCTTGGTCCTTTGGAGAAATTAAGTAAGGAAGAGCTTGAAGCGCTAATTAAGAAAGCAGAGAACGACCCCCGTTTTTTGAAGAAAGATCCCTACTTTACCTACGAGTGTTTAATCTGCAACCAGACCTTTGAAGGTATAATGTCCTACAACGAAGAGGATTGCACGCATTATTATATGTTGGAATGCGACGCGGGAAATTATTGTCTTCCCGTATGCGAAAGTTGTGGAGATGTTTTATTCCCTATATTACCTAATGGTAAGATGATCTATGTTTTAAACATTACAAAACCCGTTTTCCTCGACGCGGAGAAGTTAACCTTAAAGGATACATAAATCTTCTTATTCTTTTTCCCACGCGCGAGCCTCGTCGATCTCTTCTATAGAGAGCTTTCCGTCTAGCTCTATAGAGTCTTCTAAGTCCTGTAGGAGGTCGCGCTGCGTAGTCATTTCTTTAGTCATAACAGAGTAAAAATCCGTATCCTCATCGGAGAGTAGTATTGTAGGGAGCTTGTCTAGACACTCTTTTAACAATAAGACTCGTTGCTTCTCCCGCAGGGCGATGTTTTCGTGGAGCATATGGAGCTCAGTCTTAATATAATCTGAGTCTTTTAATCGATAGTTCGCGCGTAGACTTACTAAATCTTCTAAGTCCATTTTCCTTAGAGCGGTATAACCATCTATGGCAATGTTGCATAAAGGATTACCTTTCTTATTTCCAGACTCTTGGTCTGGCTCATCGGCGGGATATGGAACTACCATGCGATCATATCTTGTAACAGTTTATAAGTATAGTATAGAAGTTAATATTAATAAACTCGTAGATCCATTTATATATTTAAATAGAATAGAACTAGATCGTAATGGCGTGGGTTAGCATGGTAAGACCGCAAGGTTCATGCCCTTGAAATCGCTCGTTCAAATCGAGCCGCCATTATTATTAGATCGTATGGATAGACCACAGATTTGTTCGGAATGCGATAATTGGAGCTGGGAGTTCGAGACCGACAGCATGCTCATGGGATACTGCGTGGTTAAGAAAGAAACCGTAGACGGCTTACTACAACCGTATTTCAATCGCTGTAATCGATTCGAGCGCGAAGAGTTTCCATGGGAGGAGAAGATAGAATGGTAGATAAAAAGACTCTCCGCGACGTGGACAGCGTGGTCTGCGAGAACAAGGAGGTATGGAGAGACACACCTGCGGGACCAGGTCTACGGTTAGAGAAACAATTCGTGGAATGTCGCATATCCCATACGACCGTAGATGTGGAAGGAAAGCCGATGAAGGCAATAGAGACCGTGCGAGGCGATGTTGGAGTGGGTATCCACGATCACGCCGCCAGTGCCTATATCTTCGTTCCAAAGAATCCTCGTCAGCGGTATAAAATGGCGCAGGTTTCTTTTAATTTTCAAGAATCCGACCACATGTATTGCGAAATTAACTCGCCTGGTAACTCCGATCATAAACTCGTAGAGTGCAGTAAGGAGGCACGATGACATGGTAAATATGGTAGATAAGAAAGTATATAAAAATGTAGCACATGTAGAATGCTGGCACGATACGAAAAGTAATCCTAGTCACTGTGAAATCTTTTACGCTATTATCAATATCGAAGGAAAAAAAGAAGAGGTCATTTCACAGATTCAAAACATTTGGCAGGCTAGTTTCGCCGATACACCTGTAAGCGTAAATGCGTATGGAAGTTCTCGTGGGCATTTTGCTTTTGATCAGATTAGCGTTAATTTTGATGGAGGAACTGGCAAGTGCGAAGTAGAAGAAGCCATCCATGAGGGGGGTATAAAAGGTGCTTCAATAAGATGTTATAAGGAGGCACGATAATATGATAGAGAAGAGAACCTTTAACGATGTATCCGCGGTAGATTGTAGTATAAATCCAGACGAGAAGAAACTCTACTGTAGTATAGACCATTCCGTGATCGATATAGAAGGAAAATCAATGGAAACGGTAACGCAGCTTCCTCCTTTATATGGCGCGTATATGTTCGATCTAATGTATTCTATCGCTAACATGGAAAATTTTACGATCACCAATACTGAGTGGAAATTCAATACTAATGATCACATTCGCTGCGAATTACTGGATGTTGATAACGATGCTCGCGTAAAACTAAATTGCAGGAAGGTGCTTCGTTAACGGATAAAGTTTATAGAGACATCTACGACCTGCAATGTTTTAACAAATACAACGCGTCGGGAGAGAACGAGAATGTGCGGTGTAGAATAGACTACCATATCGTAAATATAGATGGAAAGAAAGAGACTGCGACGGATTATATAGAAGGTAAGATAGAAGTAGTCATGAACGCGGTTAACCCTGCCGCTATAAAAATAGATTCCTCTCAAAATAAGCTAGATTACGCGAGGTTTGTTTTTACCCCTCTCTTATATCAATGCACGCTCCACGAGAATGGTTCTCTCTTAAAATTAGAGTGCGAGAACGCGCCTGAGGAGGAGAAGTAGAAATATATTATAAATCCTTATATTTAATAAATTTAGTTTGTTTAATTTCTGATTCTAGACAATTCCATTTTTTTAATTTATCCTCGTCATTTTTAAGATAGATTGGTAACTCAAGCTCCACATATTCTCGATCGTTTTCTTCGTTTTCTTCGTCTGTTTTATGTGGATCGTAATATTTTTGAATTTTTGTATTAAAACCGCATTTAGAACCTATATTCATTAAAATCTGGTTGTTTCTTTCGCTATATGGAGTAAACGCTATATATCCTTCCATGCTCAATCCTTTTGGATGATCTTGTTGTAGACCAGAGCAGGAATGATCCGTATGAGTGCCAGTATAATTAATACGAGAAACTATATCTGCAATTCCTTTATCTACATTATCCCAAGCTACACATACTTCCTTTTCGTTATCTTTACGAGGATATATAATATACCACTTTTTCTTATTAAACGCACTTTTTTTCCATACTATAGATCATAAGATCGTATTCGTTCTATAAAAAACTTAATATAAAAGAAAGGGTCTTTAACATCTATGAAAGATTGTACTCGAAGGTTAATACGAAACCTCGTGTCGGGAATCGGACTCGAAGTAATGGCTATTGCCGCGCACGAATGGACGAAGGACAGAGTGCCAAAAACTGAGTCGAATGTGATCGCGGGAATGTTCGCCGTTACGGGGGGACATTTCATCGGTGCGGGACTCAATAAATGGCGAAAGTGTAGGCGATAAACATGGCTAAGAACAAGTTTACAGAACTATTAATGGAATTACTCGCGAATCGGTCCACCCACGCGGGCGTGTCCGATCAATGGAAAATGGCAATGCACCAATGTAACGATCACAAGGACAAGAAGGCGTGCGAACGCGCAGAGAACTATGGTAATGAAGCGACTAAGCTCGATAAAGAATACAAGGAAGAGATTGAAGAGCTTAAGAAGCTTGACCCAATGTTCTATAACAAATAAATATTATGGGAGTTAGAAATAATGGACGATATACAGACCTTCAAGAATGTAGCGTATGTGTCGTGCGAACTACTTATTCGTTCCCATCATTTTGCGGGACGATCTCCTCCAATTCCACTTAGATGGGATTGTTATATTCGCTCCGAGATAGATACCATTGAAGGGGATAAAGAAGGAAGAATCGAGACACTAATAGATCTTGAAGATGTGTTTATAGAAAATGTCTCGCCCGTTAACCTACACGAGAGAACGTTTATTATAGGTAATAGCGTGGCTTATCCTCCCAGATACTTTCAATGTAAGTATTATTCCAATCTCCATAAGCTAGACTGCGAGGTGGCGAAGTAACGACCGACGATAGAAAGAAGTTCAATAAAACAATAGTAATACAATGCGATCCACACCCATCAGAGTATAATGTAGCTACTTACCTATGCGATCTCCACCACGAGGTTGTCACGGTCGAGGGGAAAGAGGAATCATACCTAGAAAAACTGCCCGTAGATCACATCGCGGTTCAACCAAGAACTAATGTTGGTTTCTATGTTCATGGACGAATGATCCAGATAGGAAGTCGTTCCTTACCTCTATTGGGTCTCCCTCAAAAATACATGAAGTGCGAGTATATTCCGTCTATCTACCAATTAAACTGCGAGGGGATTGACTAACGAACATAACCATTAAGAACGTGATTAACATAGGATGCGAGGAGGACCCTCAAAATCATTTAGACGACCTCTATGGATGCTTAATCTCGTATAGAGCCATGGATGTAGAAGGAAAGGAATCCATCTTCCACAAACATGTGCATAACGCGATCCATATAGATACGAATAGAGTAGGCTTCCATAGATCGTCGTGGGACGAGGACACTCCTACCATGGAGGTTTCCTTCCGCGAAGAGATGGACGGAAAAGTCTCGTGCTCCATTCGAGAGACTGGTTTAAACGGAGCATATCACAATATCGAGTGCCACAAAGAAGAATAAAAAAAGATTTAATATATTTTATCTAATTTTACCCAACTTGTTCTTATACCACCGATCTACCAGATCAACCATTATAAACATATATATACTCTAATAAAGTTCCCGTTTTTTTAGTTTTGATCATCTTCGCGATATTCTCCTTTGTTGGTTCTAGAACGAATTCCTTTCTTTTATTAGCTTTAGAATGCACCCATAAATGGCATCCGTGACACAATAAGATTAAATTACTTAACACGAGTCGTAGCGATTTGCATTCGTATCCAATAATGTGGTGCACATTTGGAAAGTGCTCGTCGTATTGATTTATTGATAGTATAGTAGGATTACCACAATGTTGGCACATACCATTGTAGCGTTGGTAGGTGATCCTCCACGCCTTCTTCCATTCTCGTCTATGCATAAAGATATCTCTTTCCTTACTTATTCCTCCTTTCCAATTATAATTTCTTGGACCACTTACAGATAGAGCGATCTTTTTTTTAGTTTCTTCTGTAGGGTGTTTTCCTTTATGAGCTTCAATTGCTTGTTGTGAAAGTCTTCTACCTTTATTTGCTTTACTAATTTTTCGTTTTGTTTCTTCCGATAGTTTCTTTCCCTTAAGGCTTATACTATTTGCTTCACCAATTCTTCGTTTTGTTTCTTCCGAAGGATGTCTTCCTTTATTACTTTCGCTTATCTTTCTTCTTGTTTCTTCAGATAAACGCTTACCCTTATGAACTTCTGACATTCTTTTCCTTATTTCCAATGAAGGGTGCTTTCCAGTATTTGCCTTAGCGATCTTTTTTTTATGTTCTTTAGATAAAATCTTACCAATATTTGCCTGTCTTAATTTTTCTCTTGTCTCTTTTGTAATCTCTCTTTTCTTTATATTCTCAGCCATTATTATTCTTTGTTTATCTTGTCTCTCTTTATTATTGGGGTCGCACCAGAATTTATGGACACCTAGATTACTTGTTTTTCTAAACTCTCTTCCACAAAACTCACATTTAAACATCTATAATCAAGGAAGATAAAGGAGACTTTTTATTTAAGCATTCCTAGCTTATTTTTATACCAACGTGTACTAAGATCCACATTTAGCCAATCAATTTCTTTACAATAGGTGCACTTATCGTGGTTCTGGAGCTTGTCCAATGTCTTGAACACCTCCACTTTATTGCGAGTTCTACGAAGATCTAACCGGTCTATTCTATTTTTTAAGTCTGAGATCGCGAAACACGCGCTGGACTTAGAAGCGGCACAATTCTCGAATTTACTCGAGCTCATCGTGTCTAGAAACTGTTTTATATCCGATTTGGAAGATAAGGGTTTAGCTGGGGCTTTTTTCTTAGATGGCATGATCTTATAATGGCTCTATTTTAATTAACTACTAATAAATATGGTAATTAGAGTTTATATATGTTTTTATTAATGTCGGATTACTTTTTCTCGTCGCGCGAGCAGAATATTTCGTTGGTCTTGGAACGGTTTCCCTCCTCCGATCTAACTAAACACTTGCCATTCCCTTGACTATAATGGTAAGCTAACGCGCCATCGGATGTGTATTTATGCATGAACGCGCTTGACGGATCGTATACGGATACATCCATGTCTCCTTGAAACTCTTGGGTGTGCGTGTCCTTCTTCCCTTCAATGTTAATATAAGTGCTCATGATAGAACATTCCGTAGTTATATTACCCCCGTGTCGCTCGCACCGTATGTAGATCACATCGTTAATAGTCTCGCTCTTGTCTACCATTCTCTACTTCTCCATTGGCTTGCATATAATAGCTATTGTGTCGTGATCGTCTGGCTCTCTTTTCTCTAAAGTGACTACTTCGCATTGTGCTCGTGCGCTTGGATAGTAGTTGAGGATTATTCCTCTCTTATGAATTCCTTCTCTTGAGTGTATTCCCGCACCAACTGTGTTTGTGGCGTGTAAATCAACAACACCGTTATACTCGTTTGTTTTTGGCATTGGTCTTCCTTCGACATCTATAACAAAGTATTGAACTTTACACTCGTAGTAATCCATAAAAGGAGTAGCCTTTTGCACATTACATCTTATTTGGCTTACTTCATTGAGCACTTCTTTTCCACTTGGCATTTATTTACCACCAATTATTCTTCCGTTTCCTCAAATCCTATTGTTTTTCCGTGCCAATCTAATTTAAAGGTCTGACACTTTAATACTTCTCTGTTGGGCTCGTTATATTCCTTCGCGTCAAAGTCACACACGAAAAAGGATTTTTCTAAAGGCTTAAAATCTATAGTGTCGTATTCTGGATAGCTCGTGGCGGTTGTTTCGTAGCCTCCCTTGATCTCTATCCTCTTAATACCGCGATAGGTTCTCCCAATATCGTTTGGCATGTCAAACATGCAGGTATACTCGGTGTCTCCCTTCTTCTTGTTGCAACCGATGAAAGAAACCTCGTTCTTGAACTTAACCTCTTCTTCCGTGTCCTATCAACACTCTACCTTTTTCTTATCGGGATTCCATTCGCACTTCGTTTCGTAGTTAGTTATGAGCAGCTCGCACACGGGCGCTCCTTCGTTGTTATTGGTAGTGTATTTGAAACATAACGGTATGAAATTCATTCCTTCGAAGGCTTTCCGCACGCGTGGGCTATCGTTAATGCTCACGATCGCTTTAGCGTTCTTTAAACCACGCACGGTCTTGGCAACCTCTTCTGGCGTGACTGGTCCTTCGTCCACATTGTAGTCCTTCGCGTGGTCCTCGTAGGGAGGGTCCATATATAGGAGCATCCCTGGAGCGTCGTGCTGCCTTACCACATCTCGATAATCGGCGTTTAAGACATCTGTATTTTCCATTCTTTTTTCGTAGTTTTTAATGCTCTCGGGAGTAAGTCTAGTAATAAAACACCTAGAAGGATCGTCTCTAGCGTTGCACTTCTTGTCGTGGTTGCCGTAGCCTCCTTTATCTGGGTCGAACGAGAACTTATTACCATAAGAATGTTTGTTTAAATATAATAGCTTGCAAGGGTCTATGTCAATACCCTCTGTGACCAAATCTTTTTTATACTGCTTCCAGCGTTCCCGACTTGGCGTCATGTCGCACTGATCGTATTTAAACCCCGCTTTTAATTGTCGGAAAAACCGCGTGACGAATGGATTGATATCGTTAATGAAGTCTTTCCCTCTGGGCTTCGTCTTAAAATAAACGCTCGCACCGCACGAGAACGGCTCCCCATAGTCTGTATGCTCGGTCTTATCGATCATCTCGCCTATTTGGTCGGAGGTTCTTCCCTTACCTCCAAAACAAGTCATGATCGGGTCGAGCGCGTCGGGGTTAGTCTTAGTCATATATACTATTATACCTTATGGTTATTTAATAATTTATAGGTTGATAATAACATTTATATACGGTTTCTACTATAATAATACTCAGAGCAGTGGTGGTGTGGTTTTAGCGATCTATACTTTAAAACACTCGATTTCCATAGGTCGCGACTCGATATCATAACTATATTCCTTGCAAATAAACCTCTTTTGTTTTTTTCCCACCCACCTTGCTCGCCTTATCCTTTTTTTCTCCTTAAACGATTCTTGCATAATGCTGCCATTTCCTTGTCGCTACTAAATTCGTGACATAAATCCTCGACTTTTACCTCGCGTATGTTGTATATGCGCTTGGGGTCGGTTGTGATAAGTTCGTTCATCGTGCTTTCTTGTCCCATATGTGAGCCAGTGTAGCCATCGGCGGCGTCGTAGCCAAGCTCGTTCATAACATCGCCTATGTCTGGGCGTATTACATCAATTATCTTATTATCCTTGTCGTATATAACGCGAGCAGATTCTACCGCTACTTTTCGCATATAGGAAAACGGGTCTTTATAATAAGTTTTGAGCCCATAAGGACCTCCTCCTTCGTGCTCGGCTAGCCATTTAATGTTGTCCTCTTCGTTTAATGTCTTAGCTATAAATTTTATACTCTTTTCGAAGATCGCATCATTCTCGCGCTGGAGAGTTCTCTTGTCTAGATAATTACAGGAACACACTTTCGCTTCTACGATACCGTCCGTTTCTTTCGATCGCGATAACGAAGGCATCCATTGAAGTATATTTTTAGCGCCATCTTTGTTATACCTCTCGAAGAAGAAGATGTTTTCTTCCCCTGAGCCTCTTCCGTGGCTAATCCGCTCGGGGTGGAACTTAGAATACTCGAACCCTTTTTCAATTATGTTTGGTATTCTCTCTCTTGGTGTAGCATGTAATACTCGTATTTCATTACAATTAGATGGACATTTCATTTATCGTTCTCCTAGCTCTTTTCCTTCGTCTTCTTTCTTAAGTGGTATGATCTCCATATCCATGATCGGTTTATTGGAAGCTAAGATCGTAGACAATGCTTTACTTATTTTATACTTTCGCCATAGATCTATATCCTGTTCGCCACCATCCATTGCATCGTAACCTAAGTGGTTTATTATATCTATTAGACCTACATTATAGTCTGGCATTACACCACCCTCGAGTTCCTCGAAGGCATCGTTCTCCTTAAATCTAGCACCATAGGTAAACCTATGTAATAGAGAATATGAGGGATTTTTTGGTAATGGGTGCGTTTTTTCTTTGTCTTCTTTTTCCGCTCGATCTACTAACTTCTTATGGAAGTTCTCCGTGATCATATCGTTCGTAAGCTCGTTACATATACACGCTTTTACCTTAATTAATGCGGGCTCATCTGAGAATTGCCTTCCCGCCCTATAAGCATGTCGCTCTGCCAGTTCCTTTCCTTTGGAATTGTCTATTCCAAAAAAGAACAATCCTCCTTCATGGTGGGCGCTACTCATTCCTTCACCCATATGCTCCCCTTCCATTAATATTAAAGGTTTGAACCCTTCCTTCGCAATATTCTTGGCTCTACCAAGAGTAGTTCCATGCCATAGTGTGCGCATATCGCATTTAAGGTTACACTCATCGTATTTCTTATATTTTGTCTGTTCTATTTTTAATGGCATTTATTCTTCCTCCTCCTTTATAATCTATCCTCTAATTTCTTAATAAATTTCTTAAAGATCTTTTTAAGTCCTTGAACGCCAGTTAGATATCCTTCCGATTTTACTATTTCCTGCATTATTTCTGGTATTTCAAGTAGGATTTCCTTTCTACACGAGTCCTTCATTTTGGTATCCTTAACCACTTTCTTAAACTCCTCGAGTTTTGGATACCACTCGTTGATTCCCTTATTGATCGTGGCTTTGTTCTTAGTATAATAATTACATTTCTCCAACGCGTCCATTCCAGACTCGTGACCATACATCTTTAGAATATTGATCTTGGAATTTATGTACTCTTTATCCACGAAACACACGGACTTCGTTAGATCGCGAAATATATCGCCTATAGCTTCGATAGCAGCTTGCCCAAATGGGTCTCTATGCTCTATAATCGTGTCTTGGTATTTAAATAACTTATCTAACGCGGCTTTATCACAGGTATGTGTATCTATCTTACATTGTTTTGGTTCTACCATTTATCTTCCTTCTTTCTTGCAATTGATCTCCATTGGAGGGAGGTTACTCTGCGAGCTTGACACCGCGCATTTGGTGCGGGCATCGAAAGTGATCTTATAGGTGTTCTTTCCCTTATTGTTCTTACCCAGTTCCGTAGAGACCGTGTTCCCATAGGTTCTTAGATCCTTAACATCCTCTACAGTAGCTATTATCTTGTCCTGATGTTTATCCCAATCGTAGACCGACGATGGTGGTGCTTTTAGGTCGCACTTCCATAAGGTGGTCTGGACTTCGCATTCGATAGAGCTAATAAACTTATTTTTAAGAAGAGCCTGCCAATCCCTCTCTCTATTCTCCTTTTTTCTTTCTTTATTTTCCTCTATAAGTTCTCTTTGTTTTTGCCAGAACGATTTTTCCTTTTCTTCTTCCGTCGTAACTATGCCTCCTTCTTTATTCTACTCTTCTTTAATTTCTACATTCTTACATATGATATTCTTAGAGTCCTTAAAAGTGCAGTTCTTTCCCTGTAGTGCGGTTCGTTTATTTGTTTTTTCGTCGAGGATCGTTAGATTAAGATTCCCTTTTAAAAGTTCCTCCGCGAGGTCGAGACCATCGTAGTAGTTGTGGAACTCGATAATGTGGTGCTTAGTTATAATCTTCGCTATTATATCACTACGCGTGTGCTCGCGCTCTACGGTAATTCCCCGCTCTAATTGAACGGAGTCGTAGTCTGCGTCGGGCTTGGTGTCTAAGAGCATGCATTTTTCTATTAAACTCTCTTCGTATTTTCTTTCTTTTTCTTTTTCTTCCATATTTTATTTTCCTCTCTTTCTCCATTTATATATTTGTTTAAGTGGATCTCCCGACCAGAGGTTGTAAGTAACAACGGTATTCGCTAAAGGACATCCTATCTTCATTTCGTCCATAACATTACGATCCGCGTAGGCAAAATCGCTCTCCGATGCTTTACAATGATATGGATCTGTCGTTGATGGATGCGTGTGGAAATAACTAAGGATCTGATCTTCGGCATAATCGGGGCTAAAACTCTCGTCATTCCACTCTTCTTCTTCTACTTCTCTAGTTTCCGCCGTATGTACAGATGTACAATTCCCTTCGTAAATATGAAAAACGGGCGTATCATCCTCCTCGTAGATAAACGAGTGCTCGTTTCCCGTCTTCTTCGTTTCTTCCATGCAATAGTTGATAGCTTCTTTAAGAGACATACCATACGCTGTTCTTTTGATCTTACAACTATCTTCGTCGATCATCATTTTAGATCACTCTTTATTTATCTTACATTGAACCTGCTCATAGTCTTGACACTTCTCTCTCGCGCGAACTACCATTTGAACGAGCTGGGGTATACCGTAATATAACCGATCTTTATTATCGTCGATCCAACCCTTTACTACCTCGGGATCGTGTCCTTTAAGGATCTTGTCCACAGATAATTCGCATAAGTTCTTCATTTTTTCGCACGCGCCTTCCTTCGTCTTCGCGTCTTGCCAAGCCTTCTCGTAGGTAAACGGAAACTCTTCTAAGTCCTTTGGATCTACTGGTCCTGTAAGGATCGTAGTCAATAAATCGTCGATCGTATTAATCCTCCTCTTCGTTTAGATAATCCTCGGGACTTCCCTTCTCCACGATGTCTGCGCTCTTGGGGGCTTTTAGTTTCGTCCACTCTTCTGGAGAGAATGTCCTATGATATAGGTCATAAAACGCTGGGTCTCCTCCCGATAAGACTTCTCGTAGGTTCTCCCTTCCTTCTTCCGGTCTCACGATCGCCCTAGAAAGTCCTTGGATCGAATGAAATAGCGTGTAATATTGAAGGAGTAAGTCCATGTTCGCCTGCGACAAGTATACGCGGTCTCGCACGGGCATGTAAGTCACTTTTGGCGTAACGCCTCCACCACGCTTGCCCGAGGGCATCGCTCCTGGGAGAGACTGAATTTGGTTCAGTTCTTCCCCTCTTGGTAATTGTCTTCCTACCTTTTTCGCAATCTTGGCTAGCGTCGCTTCCCGCTTTTCGAGTTCCTTCTTTTCGCGCATGTAATCTGTAAACGACATGTCTTTTTTATCAAATAACACTTTTAACTCTCTAAGAGTCACTTCCTCTGCCATGAGCGCATTTATCGTCGTTGCGTAATCCGCGTCGGTAAGATCGCCTCGTTCCTTCGCTTCTTTAATCGCTTCTAGATAAGAGCTCACTACATCGTGGTGGAAGATTAAATTCCAAAACAAATGATAGCACTCTTGGCGCATATCGTCTCCCGTCACGAAACTAATCCTCTCAGAGTTGTCCACATTGTCGAGCTGTTTCTTATGGATCACATTTAGCTTCTCCGCTTCCGACAAACCTTCCGTAGGCGTGGTGCGGTCTTCTAAAGACACCCAAGCTTTTATGATAGAAGGTAGTTCTCTAGGATCAAAGTTATCGTAGGGAGTATTCACAGGTTTATCTACGCCAAACTTTTTCATAATCTCTTTTTTTAAGGTTGGATTTAACCGATCCCACATAAACGATAACTCTTTCGTTTTCGAGTTTGGTTTATTGATTTCTATCCAGTCTTTTTTAAAGCCTATACCTCTCTCGGTAACCATGGCTTTATATATGACGGCGTGTTGGTCTCCTCTAAGGTTCACTTCCGTGCAGTATTTATATTTTCCCTTTCCAAAAATTGGGTTCAAATATAGATCGTCGCATTTCGTTGCGCCTTTTCCTTCGCTTGTGCCTTTTATATACTCTAAGGGTTGACTTTTATTGTATTGAAGAGAGATCTGTGGCTCGGGCTCTACGATTCCACGCGAGATCACCGTATCTATTGCCTTAGCTACGGTGGAAGTTTGAAGGTAATCGTTTAAATGCGTTAGATACTTATCTACGGTAATTCCTTTAAGCATAGCTTCGTTATCTACATCAAGAATACCCACATCCTTAAGGACTAACCTCTTATCGACCTCGTTTCCTGGAGAGTTTAACCATTTTATAGCTCTATTGTGCACGGAACGAGGATCTTCTTCGATTTCGCCTACTTTTACCTCCTTTCCAAAAACAAGCGCGTCTACATTATTGGCAACATGTGCGTGCGTAAGGTCTTGAAGGGGATATTTCATCTGATCGAAAAACTGCGTTTCCATTCCATATAATGATAAGGCACAAAACCCAAACGGTTCTTTCTTTTTCTGGGCGACATACGCTTCGGTATCAAATCCTTCGTCTAGGATTGTGCTATCCCGCTTATATATTTCCGTTTTCGTTCCCAGCACATCTACATATTGACCCGTAGGGCTATGCGATATTTTAATTTCGTCAATTAAACTCTTGCGGAACTGTTCCTTTCCATCTTCGTCCAGTTCCTTGTCCATCTTTTCTTTACACATCAACGCGAGCTGTTGACACGCTTTCGCCCGTTCGTCGTCGAAAGTAACTAACGGCTCGTTTCTATAATACGGTTCTAATTCCCGTTCCCATCGTTTTAGATCGGCGTACCATCGCTGTTTCTTTTTCCAGTATTCGTCTTGCTGCGCAGGCGTAGCGTTCGGCTTGAACATTTCTGGCTCGATAGGAGCATCTGGGGACACTAATGGCTTACCATATTTACCGTAAAGGCATGTATTAATGAGCTTCTCGGAGGGTTTAGCCTCTTCTAACTTTACCATTTATCTCAGTCTAGTCTATTCTAAGTAATAATATGACCATAGAGGTTAATAAACTATATTATGGACATAATAAAAAAAGCTTATATAGATTGGAACCTATAGATCTAATTATAATAAATAAATGCGTTTTTTCATGAATAAGCCATATTTTGTATATATTCTTCGTTGCACCGATAGTCAAGAAAAACGCACTCGAACATGTTATTACGTCGGAATAACTAACGACCTACGACGACGCGAATTTGATCACAAAAACAAACGCGATAAAAAAACAAAGCGTTTTAAAGGACATGTGCAAATGGTTTATATAGAGAAAGTAGAAGCGTCAAGCACGAGAGAAGCGAACATAAGAGCGTGGCAACGAGAAAAACAGATGCGACAATGGACAAGCGAGAAAATCGAGTCTTTAGTACGATCGAGGCAGCGAAAAACAAACACATTCGCTAAAAACGATACGGAAGAGTGGTAGGAATTATACCAAAAAACGATCCATTAAAACCTTATTTTGTGTATATTCTAGAATGTTATAGTGGTTTTTCTTCTACGATCTATTATACCGGTCTGACTAATAATATAAAAAGGCGCCTACGAGAGCACAAGAACGGTCGGTCTAGATACACGCATAGGTTTAACGGTAATATCGTGTTAATATACCTCGAAACAGGATATGGAACTCCCACCAAAAAAGCGTCCACATGGGCGTATCACCGCGAACGCGAAATAAAATCGTTTTCTAGAAAGAAAAAAGAGCAGTTAGTAGAAGATAATCAAGAAAGAACGAAACAATTGTGTAACGAATTTTTAATCTAATTATTTAAAAAAAGAAAAGAAAAGAATAGGGAGGGGCTCGGCGACGGATAGTAAAAATTATTGGAGGAATAATTTTATATAAGCACAGAGCCATTGTTTGTGTTTTTACCGTCGCTTCGCCCTATGGATTAAATACACCATTATACCCAGCCCTGCGGCAGTGGAGCCTAGTATTCCAAGATAGCCCCACGGATATAATGGGTTGTATAAATTAACTGAAGCCGTGTATCGTTGGTCTTCTTTAATACCTTTATTTCTTAAATCGCGTATAGAAGACTCGCTGGAGGTGCAATTTAAAGACAATATCCGCCCAAGGACCGTAGCCTTGTTAACTTCGGCGTCTACTCCGCACCCTGCGTCCTTGAAATAGACGTATATCTTTTTACCTTTAAACTCGTTTACCATGTCCTGCGTAGGGGTCGCATCCTTGTTGGGAGACGGATTGAACATGATCGATACCGTAGTCCCCTTGAATTTCGCGAATCCAACGCTTGAGACCAGATATTTTGATAAACCCATTACTTTTTCTCTCCTTCTTCTTCTTGTTTGTGACGCTCGCGTTCGCGTTCGGTCTTGAAATGTTTTAAGCCTTTATCGAGCTCCCATTTCTTTCGCACTACGCCTCCTCTACGCTCGCTTTCCGCTCCTATACCTCTTGGAAACTCGAACTCAAGCCCAGATTCCCCTTCTCCTAGCGGCGAAGGAAAGCGCGCTTCGGGAGGAAGACCAATAACTCCTTTGGGTCCTGCCTCGCGTCTATGAAGCTCGGGAACGAATGTTCTTACCAGAATGTTAGAACAGACTAAGTTTTTCTCGTTGGGAGTATTTCCTTCGGATACCACGCACTTCGCGTGGTCGTCCACGGCGTAGGTGGTCTTGACCATGTTATATTTGTTCTTGTGATACACGCTCGTGAGCCCGCCTTCGAACTCGATCTCGTTGATACCTATAATGTGCTTCGTAGCACCAACTGGCGTTTTCTCGTCGCCATAACTGGCAATATCGCACATCCACACGTTCTTGTTCTCGATGCACTTAATCCGGCTCACATTCTCGAACTCGTCCATTCTTTCTTACACTCCTTGTAATAGAGCTTTTACCTTCTCTTGATCGATAAACTCCGTGCGCTCGGTCCTACTGTAGGATATCCACGCGTTCTTTACCTTGGTTTTCTCGATAGTGGATAACGCGCTCCACGCTTTACTGGGATCGACGGTCGCTTTCTGAGCTACTTTTACCTTCTCGGGCTCTTTTAAGCAGCCGTATAACGCTCCAAAATTAATATATTTCTTGTTCGCAGAGTCTTTCCACGCTTGTGCCATAGTATTTTTACCTCGTTTTATTTGTTACATAATAATTTTCTAACTAATAATTTCTTATAAAAAAAATCAGAATTAAATTCTTTATTTCTTTTTCTGTTCTTTAAGAAACTTCTTCATCTTTTCCTGCGTTTCCTTCCCTTGAAAACATTGCGTGGTGGAATACCCATAATACGCGGCGATCGGAATATTAATGGACATTACTACGCCAGAAAGCGTTTTAGCCCAAGTTTGTTTCGAAAGGGCTATTCCTAGGGCGCCTAATGCTGCCCATCCGCTAAACCACGTTGTTTGTATAATTTTTTTCGTACAAGCCATATTTTTTCTACCTCTTATTTTATTTATTTTATTTTCCTCCTTTCATGATCGTAGCTAACATCTTACCTTTCTCGTATAAACTTACACCCATATCTTTGCACTGCTTGGCGGATTTATAGACCTTTATGCTCTTATAAGCTCCATAACCAAGCACTCCCGTGCCTCCTCCCGCCATAACTAATCCTACGGTTCTCGTTTTCTTAAAATACGCGAGCACTAATCCCGCTATGGTCGTTGCTGCTCCTGCGATGTCCCATATACCTGCGCTTCGGGCGTGCATTGGAACCTGCACGCAATCTACCACTTTCTGCCTTACTTCCGCTACTTTCGTGCCTACTGCGCTTTTCAAACTTTCCGTGATCGCCATATTTATTGAACCTCTAGATAGTTCTCATGGGTCGTTCCCCTAATTGACATCCATCTTGCAAACCCATAATATAGTCTCGAATATATTCAAACGATCCCGTGCGATAATTAGAATCGATAAGACTCTCTTTGTCTCCTTCGTGGAGAATTAAAGTATGTTTCCATGGCGTTATATCTTTGGTGTATGTTTGTATGAAGAAAATCTCATCCAAAGGGATGTTTATCTCTTCCGATTTAACACTCATTTTTTCTATCTCTGGTAGGTCGTCGTAAGTCCCTATTTTAATATATTCGCCTAGCTCTTTGTTAATATTACATTTCTCTTCGGCAACTTCTTTTAAGCTTTTTAGAATTTCTTTTTTATCGCGCATTTTATTTACCTCTTAGTAGCTAAAGATAGCCATCTTTCTCGTGGACTGCGGATTTGGTTTAGGCATCGCTTTTCTTTCTTCCTCGGTGTGTAAGGAACTCATGATCCGTTCCTCTCCGCGGTGCAGTATAGCTTCCTCGCCTCGGTGGTAACTTACCATATCCTTGTTGGTGATGGGCGATCCAAGTGCGGGTGCTTCGAATGATGTGATCGACGCAGGTATAACTTCCGTGGTGTCCTTATTAACGCCAATCGGATAGTTTAGTCCCATTACTGGTTCCTTGGGCACTTTTTCCCAGCTCTTGATCGGCGTGTGTATTTCCCACGCGGTTCCTCCAGAAACGGGACGCTTTGATATCGATATACCAAGGTTCTTGTTCAATCTATAACCTAGACTCGAGTAAGTCGTAGTATTAACATCCTTAGTTCTTATTACCGGCGCGAAAAGAGCCGTTACTGCGGCGGCGCCTACTCCAATTCCTATTTTTGTTTTTTTATTCATATTTTCACTTCTTTTAATTCTTCTAACATTTATTTTATTCCATGTGATCTTTTAATTTGATTCCATTTTTCGCTAGGTTCATCTTCAAATAATTTATCGTATTCTTGAGCCCCTTGACAGAGTGCTCCTTGAATAGACTCTCGCGTTATTTTCAATCCTTTTATTATTCTCATTCCTCGGTTTAATCTATCTACGATAGCGTGCTCTATTGTTCTTCTATCCTTACCTATTGATTCGTGTCCAAGATATTCAATATCTCTTACACACGCATCGAACGCATCTAATGATTCCTTTCCAACAACTTGTTTACAGATAGAATCTGCGGCTACCTCTATGAAACCTTGAGCGTCGGATTGAATTGCCGAATAAATAAGACCATCGCAATAATCTTCTGTTTTTGTGGAGAGAACCTTACTCTCAGTATCTGATACTGGCTGCGCTTGGCATTTATTACAATCGATCAATAACTTATCTGGCATTTTATTTACCTCTTATTTATTATAATCCATATGACCGTTTTAATTTTTCCCATTCTCTTCTCATCTCAGCATCTCCTGTAGTTGCAGTCTTTTCAAACGCTTTTGCACCATTGCATAACGCTTGGTTAATAAGATCGTCTTCGATTGGTTTATAGGTCGTCTTAAAACGATCTGCCATCTTTGTTATATGATCCTTTATTTGTTTTACACTTCTATTTGGTCCACTAATTTCTTGTCCCGATCGCTCTACTGCGTGCCAACAATCATTAAACTTAATAGGTGTTAAAAATCCATTGTTTTGTAGAAGCTCACACAATGGTTCGCCTATGTGCTCGACATACGCCATAGGATCGAAGTCTGTAGCTACTTGAATTAACTTACTACATTCTTCTTTAGAATCGGCTAAACGACATTTTTCGCAGATATACTTTTCTTCTGCCATTGTTCTTACCCCTGTTTAGCTAATTCTATTTTTACTTGATCGGTAGGCGTGGCTGTTGCAGTTGCTGTAGTTGCTACTGGTGCGGTAGCTGCGGTTGTTGCAGGCGCTGGAGTAGTCGTAGCTGCCGTTTGTGCGTTTATCGCGGCTAATTGTTTTTCTAACTCCGCTTTCTGAGCTTGGAGTCTCGCTTGTTCTTCTGCGGATGCACCGTAGTCGTAATTCGCGTCGCCATATTTCTTTAATTTATAATCGGCTAAGCTCATGTGCTTTTTCTCGGCTTCTATAGAGTCCTTCCCTTGAACATCGTTTGAGGCGTTTCTTGTTTCGTTTAATAGTTTGTTGTTTTGAGCAACGGTCTCGTTTACTTTGGCAAAGTCTGCGGCTCCTAGAGTTCCAAAGCATATTATAATGAAGAATTGTAGTGCCATAGCTGCTGCCGAATATAATTTATCGAAGAAGTTGATCCACGAGATCGTGTATCCAGACTCGAAGATAAGCCATTCTCTAAACGGATCTCCAAAACCAGAGACGGCGGTAATTAGAATCGTGCCTATGGCAGCAAGGAAAACTTTTTTCTTGTCCACTTTCATGTATCCATTATTTTCTGTACTTTGATTTGATGACATTTTTTAGTACCTTATAATTATTAACTTAATAACAATAGTATATACTCTTTATCTATAAAAAGTATATGGTAAGAAAAAAAGAAATAAAAAAAATTATTTTTTGTTGTTGTTGGTAGGAAGATCCATTCTCTCTTGTCGGAGCGCGATCATATAATAGTCTCGCATAGCGTCGCTGAGGATACCTTCTAAAGTGTCCAGATACGCGCGGATCTCTTTCTCTGAGGTGGGCATTAACGCCTTCATGAACACTGCCATCGTCTCCCCCATACCCGATACGCTTCCCGACGCGAACAACACGATCCCAAAGATCATGAGCATGATCACGAAGTCTAGCGGTGCCGGCACGTCAATAATGTCGCTCGTGGCAACTACGGTGTAAATGAAATTTAAGATAATCCACACGAACTGTCCGACGGTGATGTTGCCTTTAACAATTCGCTTTGGCATGTCGATAAAGAAACCAAGACGGGAATGGGGTTTCGCTTGCGAGATTTCTTCCCATAATCTGAAATATTTTACCCACTGCGAGGTGACTCTCCCTACGAACGATTTTATCTGGTTAAGCTTCTCCGCGTCGTTTAATGGGGTTTTCCAAATGTCGTAGGAATGGGAAAATAACAATTTCATCTCGTTTAGCTTATCGGACGCGAGTCCTATCACGAAATAGAGATCTGTTAGTAGTCCTGCTCTGACGAATAAGTCCCACTCGTTTATGGGAATATAATACCAATAACAGAAGGTAGTAATAGAGATCATGAACGATAAGGCAGACATGAACTTTAAACGCTTAAAATGTAAACTTTCTAGCATGAATGTATATAGGATATACGGATATTAAAACGATATAGATTAAACGCTTAATAAAAAAAGAATTAAAAAAAAGAAAAAAAAGAATAGTTATAAACTTAGCTTATTTCTTATATGGTTTTGCACAATCTTTCGCGATATCGTGGATTTGTTTACCGGTCATACCCTTAGTAACTTTGCTTTTAACACATTGTCCTACAGGCTTACCAATGTTTTTGGCAAATTCCTTTTGGGCTTTTCCGTCACGAACCACACGAGAAACGAAAGGCTTTAAATTTTTAGATAATTTTATTTTGCGTTGAGCGCCTTTTCCCATATTTTTTCACTTTTTATTTTATTTTTTTTTTTAAACTAATAAAAATAATTTTTTATTGTTAAACTAAGAAGAGTTAATTTCCTATATAAAGGTTGATTAAAGTTAATTTAACTAAAACTATTTTTTTTTATATATCGTCTAAAAGTCCTATTACAATATGGGTTATGGCTTTACTGGCACATTTTGCATTTTTATTATCAATGCATTTCTCTAAGTTTTGATACTCCTGATTAAGGCTTCCTAGTCCATGTGGTAGTGTGCGACATCCATATCCTTCCATAATAACACACGCGTTTTTTAATTCTTCCATAGAGCTTTTCATAGCTTCTAACCTTTCCTTATCCCAATCTTCTTCGTCTATAGTATGTTGGATACCTCCAACATTTCCTATAAGTCTTCTTATTTCTTCTTTATTTAATCCGCAAATATCTTTCATATTATTTTATTCCATCTCCTTCTTAATAAAGGTTATTTCCTTTTATTCTCGTCTTCGTCGTATTCGCAATCGTCCGCAAAGTCCACTATATCGCACAGAAGGGTTTCAAACTCCGTTTTTCCTTGTTTCTTCTGGCAGACCGTAGTAATTTTCTCCCGCGCTTCCTTATCCGCACAATTTAACTTTACTTTCATCCTTTATACATGCACTTCCGCATTGTCGATACAATTATTGGAAAGTTCTTATCTACCTTATCCACATCTACTGCTTCTCGTATTACATTAACTATGACTCTATTTCCTAGCGTATCGTTATTTAATCGTAGATCGAAATACGCAGATTCTATACCAGACGGTCTTATACAGTCAATTACATTCTTTTTTCCCAGTCCATTTACTACATCTTGAGGGCTTGGTATACATGCCATATCCTCGCGCTTCAAAGGATGGGTATGGTAAATTGTATCCTTCTCAAGCCATTCTACATGCTCTACACATTCTTTCCCTCCTACAAAAATAATATCTACTGTTTCTCGTTTAGGAGATCTAGAATCGTCTATAAAAGCGTGTTCGTATCCAGTTTGTCTTGTTTTCTCTCTAGCTATTTCTCTTGCTTCGTTAAATGTAACTGGCTTTGGAAGTTTTATAAAACTACATTTTTGTTTTACTAGTTGCTTTTCGTATTTTTCTTTCTTTATTTGTTCTTTTGTTTCTTCTACCAACTTGTTAAAAGTTCTTTCGATCTCTTGTCTATAATATCTATTTGCTTCCTCATTAGTGCGTGGTTTCTTTATTCTAACTCTTTCTATGATCTCTTGTTTTTGTTTATCCGAGATTTCTATGTCAATACATTTTTCTGGCGTTTGTAATGTTCCTATCTTTGGCATTATTCCACCTCGATCGTAGAAATCGCTAACATAAACGAAGCGAGTATGTTTAAGTCTTCTATATCTAAGTCTGGATTATCGTCCGCAATAGATTGAAAAAAAGGCACTAACTTTTCTAAGTGTAGATTTATGTGCTTAAAGCATACATTTAATTCGAACCCATCTTCACACTTAACGATCACATTATTTTTCACTAACGAATTAAAATGGTAAAATATCTGGGCTGTTGACATATCGTGATCTTTTGCGAATCTATACATTGAGATAGGCTCTTTATATTTTACCATACTCTGGATTATAAAGAGCTTAGTATCTAACCCATTCTTATCTTTAACTTTAACTCTTATACGATCGGATTCCATATTTATGCTTTTTGTTTTTTATATTCCGCGGCACACGCAGTAAAGACCTCAGTGTGTTGCATATTTGGAGATTCCTTTTTCTTTTTTGGGATACAGTCTTTCATATGGAGGTTATATGCGCTAGGGGCACGCTTAGTCTTCTGTTTTCCTCCATTTCTATTTCCCTCGCTAGGACACGAAGTATTGATCTTTTGGCATTTATCTATCCACGCTGGCACGAACGCTTTTAGAATTAGTAAATTGGGAGCGTTCTCTATCTTTTCCTTAAATTCTGATACATTACATTCTATTGGCATTTTCATATTGATCTACCTCTATAATGGGCATTTTTTATGTTGTTCAAACGCTTTCTTAGCTTGATCTCCCCAATACTTTTTCTTCTCTTCTGGCAACCATTCCGTCGCTTTTATCGTGTCTTCTTGCATACAATTTAACTTCTTTGTCTCTCGAAGCCAATCGCAATAACATCTCCAGCCACTATATTTTCTACTAATCTCTTTTTGCACTTTTCCTTCTTTTACTAAACAACAGCTTACATCCACGCCTTCTTTAGACTCTACACAACCTTTCTCGTATTCCGTAAATAACTCTTCCATAGCAGCTTCTTTAAGCTCTTTCTTCCGTGTTTTTAGCTTGTTTTCCATCTCTTTTTCTTGATCTAATAGTTTATCGCGGATCATCTTTGCGGATGTGACATATCTTGCTTTATTATATATATCTTCCAAGCTACACGATTTATTTTTCTTTGGTTCTAATTTCAATGGAGGTTCTCCATACGATCCTAGCATTCCAGATATTTCCTCTTCCATAGTTGGATCTCCTGCTAGTTTCTCCGCTGCTTTCAACACAGGTAATACTTCGCCATGCGTGAATTCCTGCATCGTTTTAAACTCTGGAGAGCCATATTTTGGCATTTTAACTTTTATAGTTTCTGATTCTTCTGACATTAATATATCAATCCTTTTTCTTTCCTTTCTTTAATATCATTATCGTTTTCATCTACCATTTCTTTTAAATCGTTATAAAGTTGATCGTAACCTTCTTGTTTAGTAGGATCGTAGTCGCTTTCGTGACCACGAATACCACGGTGCAATACTTTCCCTGCTTTAGCTCGTTTCCCAACCTCTACGAAGCCATAGGCAAAGCATTTTAGATCGTCGCCAATAATGGACGATAGTTCTTCCGTATGTAAATCTTTTATATGGGACGCTATATATTCTAAGGACTTACAAGTATCTAAAATAGCTCCCGTAAAACATTGGTCAAAAAACGCAGTTTCATCAATCTTGTAACGCTTGGCTGGATCTTTAGTGCGTGAATTAATTGTTTTTACAACGCCTTTTGGTATAAGCATTGGTGGATGTAGCTCTTCTAACTTTTCATCTATCCTTTCCATTAATTCTATAGGAACGATCTCTTCTCCTCGGTCTATTCTTTTCTTCCATTGTTTCGTTAGATCATACTCTACATAATCTTTACTCCAAACCGTTTCGTAGAAATCCTCGATATCATCTGAGCAGATATCGTAAGGTAGTTCTCCCATCATTTTCTTAAACGATTCTAAGTCCATATTTATAATCCCTTTCCACTAAACGACAATGGAGCATTAAGTCTTTCCCGTAACCTCTTCGCGTTATCGTATGCGTAGTTTTCGTATCTATAATAATGAATTTCTTTCTTTTCTTTTCCTTTTTTCTCTTTTTTTTTCTTATTCCCTAACCGGAATCCACAAGGATGGTAGTAATTAAAGCCCATAAAAACCCTCGCGTGTAAGTTCTCGTTCTCTTAATAGGTCCTTAAGGGGCGTAGCACACCTATCTTCGTAGAGCTGGTAATACTCTATGTATTCTTTAATACTATCTAATCCAAGCACATCTTCGTGGTCTATAATACTATGTGCCATTTCGCTTAGTTTCTTTGCGGCAATATCGCATACCTTACCATACTCTTCTAAAAGATCGTCACTCGTGGTATATTACCTCTTAAATCTCGACTTCCTTTCCGTCAGGACACGATAATTTCTTTCCATTTCCCGTGATCTGGCAGACCTGCTCGAAGCCAGTAAGTTTATCCTTTACGATTGGTGATGGCACGGCGTTGATTCCAAACTTGTCCGCGAGCCGACGGGCTTCCTCGCTCTGGGCTACATCGTAGACCTTGATCCTACCGTTCGCAATAGAGTCTTTGTTGACTTCCTTGAAATGATCGCAATGTCCGCACCCTGTCATCACAACAACTTTAATTTCGTTATTATCGTTTGAAACTGTCATAATAATATCTAATAGACAGTATAAGTATATAAAAAATACGATCTAACTTTTCTACGATCGGTTTTATAAATTTAAAAATCCTTATAAGGTATAGACTACGACATGGAAGATCTTAAAAAACTCGCTAGATTGTTGTTTAACTACGGAGAGAAGAAATCGGAATTAGATTATAGCCAGCACATGTGTTACGATCATAAAAGCGAGGCTCATTGTGGAATGGAACCACTGAAGGAAGAGGAGAAGGACTGGGCGCTCCAAAAATTAATAGATTTCGCAGGACCGCTTACTCTTAAAAAAGACGAAGAATAGATCTAAACACATTTTTAAATAAGTCTTTACCCTTATTAGTATAGTATAAGTTAAAATAAAAATAAAAGGTGTTTTTATATATGGATAGAAGTTACCACAATCTTTTTAATCAATTAATCACAGGAGTCTCAGGCAATGAGATGAACGCTTTTATGGACCGGTTCGCGAAAACGGACCGCCAGAAGCACCGAGATGTTGGAGGACACGATGTATTAGCGTTGGTACAAATGCTTTTTAAATATAGAGATAAGTTTACTCCGACCGAGATCGTGAAGACTTGGGCGGTGCATCGTCTCGTGGACGGCATGGACTCTAGCTTCAAGGCTGCCGTGCGACAGACAAACCCTACTTATGGGAAGAAGAGCACCACGAACGAGAAGTTAATGAAATCGATCGACGCGTTAAAGAAAGAGCTCCTGAGGTTATAGATAGATCGTGCCTAAAGAGAAGACCCTCCATAATGTAAGTCACATTAAATGTATACCTAGAAATAAGAAATGCGAAATAGAGCATCGTTTTGATAACATCGAGGGAGGATCTGAGACGACGATCGAAATAATAAAAGGTTTCATAGACTTAGATATTTTGTCTCCCGACCTAACAACGGTATATTCAAGCGCCTCGGAAGGGCTATCGTTTGATAGTGTTAACTATACTTATTTCCACGAAGATGGGAAGTGCGATATCTATAAGAACCCAATTAAGTCCAGCGACGGTGTTTTTTTGGGAGATTATAGAGTTACGATTAAATGCAACAAGCGAAGGCGATAAGGAATGGAACCAGAGAACGAGAAAACCTACTACGATGTAATTGGAATAGATTGCACCTTTAATATGGAATGCTCGACCTGTGCGGACTACGCAGCGCAAGCCGACTACGATCAAGAGGAAGAAGGAGACGAAGAGAAAAAAGAAGAACCAGTCTATAGAGCGTGCACGCTTAAGCATGTGGAAACGGATGTTAACGGAAGGACTACTACTCAGTTCGTGGACTTGAATCATGTATCCTCCTTAAACATAGAACGCTCTACTAGCGCGTACTCAAGAGATAGAAACCCATTACCGTTAGATAAGGCGCTCGTGTATAGGACGGAGATCGTGCCAGGCGACGACAATGTAAGCGTATCGTTCTATTTCGTACCAAGGACTAAGTGCCATGTAGCGACAAAACATGGCGGTATGGATACCTTACAAGAAAAGATTAACTGCGAAAAACAAGGATAGTAGTATAACTATTATTTATTTTACTTCTTTTTTTTTAATCGTATAACACGATATAAGAGATAGACCTTGGTAAATTCCTCCTCCCTTTATTATCGTACACGATACTGGGTTTTGCGACGAGAAGATATAGTCCATTGTAATACGATTCTTATCTTGGTCATAATTTGTAACGCCAAAGAAAGTAGCTAACGCATTATTGGTTAAGATCTCCGTCGGACCCATTTTCTTCTTTATTATCATATCCTTTCCTTCTACATCTATAGTATGGTAACGAATAGAGCATCGAGGGGCGAACGCTATATACTGTCGTTTTCCTTTTATATCGTCTTCGGTAATACCGTCTTTCTCTAGCTGTTGTGGGTCGAGCGCTTTATCCCCTACATAGGTCTTGCATTGCACGCGCTCTATATTGTGGTATACCTCTTTATTTTTCATTTACTTGTCCTCCCTTTACAGATCATTCTATTTCCATAGTCTGGTTCCCGACCGTGAATGGTCTCTACTACGCACGCTCCATTTTCGTTTGGAAACGATACCTCTAAGGCGAGATCTCCAAAGTCCATGGTCCACACCTCGTTCTTACTATAACTATCTGGATCGCTCCGAAAAAGCCTTACCTTTTCAACGGATTCTTCCGCCATGAAGAGTTTTCCTTCCACATCGTAGGCTAGATATTTAACCTCGCACATGAAATAAGGCTTATCGTTCTGTTTATTACAATAGACATTACATACCTTCGAATAATGCATTCTATCTGTCTCCCTCGCACGTAAGCTTTTTTAATGTCTCGTAGTACATGCATTTAACTCTTTCGTGGGGAGTTAGAATCACCCGTATTACATCGGTTGGAACCGAGGGTTTCTTAAAATAATTAATAGAAGGAATAAACGATTCGTGAGTGTCTATTACATTAACTTCCCCTATCTCGTCGTCTCTTAACTCGTCGTCACCATCAATCGTGGTAACGAAATAAGTAATCGCACATTTCGGAGGAGACAAGGTATTTTTTATCGTGCTAGGGGTAATGGCGCACGCGATCATGTCCACATCTCTAAAAACCTTTGTGGGCTTGATTGGCATTCTATTCCACATTATTTTTCACACTCCACCGTGGTATAGCTCTTCTCTGGCTCGTGATACATCACGCTTACCTCTTCCTCTGGATCTGGTCCATCTACTTCGATCTGGCAATTAATGGTTCTGTCTTCAAAATCGTAGAAGATCTCGTAGTTATCGGTATCCGCATCGTAGGATAAGGTAGAACTATAAGGCGTGTCTTTTGAAATAGTAAGATTCGCTACATTGTAGAGCACCTCGCGTCTTGTCTCCGTTTTTCCCTCTATATCCACAATCTTGTAGTGGATCGTGCAATTGGGAGGCACGACATGATTGCCAGTGTTCGTGTTTGGTTGGATATCGCACACGATATCTTCAATTCCCATTCTTTTGTAGCTTTCTTCGCGCGTTTTTATTTTACCTCCGCTTGTTTATCTTCTATATGGATATTACTCGTATCTACTCACCCTTTTTCGTTCTTCGTCTGCCATATCACGGCACTCGAGCTCGAACTCGTGTTGGTAAAAACATACGCTTGGTTTATTAAAGCGGTAAATGATCTCTTGGAATGGCGTTCTTGATCTATAGGTCGTGTCTTGCAACGAACTCCCATCTATATCTATTCCAAATGCGACATCTATTTTTTCGTGCGGCTCAAGATAGGTTTTCCCTTCCACATCTGTAATCTTCCGTAACGCGCGACAGGTAAAATATAAAGGCTCGTCACCATAGATATATTTCTTTAAATACTCGTCCTCGTCGTAGTGGTGATTATCCTCAAAATCGTGCCCTTGTACGCAATAGAGTTCGTCTACATACCACGCCTTATCCGTATAGAACTCGTCGCTAAGGTGCTCGTGGTTTATCTTAAATCCCGTTTTAAGTTCTTTATCGGTCGTTTTATCTACCCTCTCCACTTTTAATTTCATTCTCGGTCATTTCGCGACATCTTAACTCGTGCTCGCTAAATTCGCATATACTTGGTTTATCGAAATAATACATAGACTCGTGCCAGTCCCCTCCTGGCGTGCTATGGCTCGAACGCGAAGGAGAATCGATCTCTAACGAGCCTATATCTGGTATCTTTTCGTGAGGTGTGAGGTATGTTTTTCCTTCTACATCTACCGTTCTACGGAACGCCCTGCAATGGATGTAGCCACTTTGTTCGCCTACATGTGACTCTAGAAACTTATCGGGATCGTAATTATCATCCATTGCCTGGTAGTAGCTTCCATACGCGCACAACAATCGGTCTACATAAGTCGCCTTGTCTCCACTCCTATTGTCCTCGAGCTCTCTATCTGGCGTTTCGCTCCCCTCGCGTAATTTGGCATTGATTTCCTATATTTTTCTTCTTATTTTTAAGATATTTGTTTAACTCGTTTAATCCAATTCCCACGAATGGCGCTACGGACGGCGACGCGCTCAACGATCTAATCTTGTTAAGGTCGATTCCTTCCGCTTCTAACGCTTCCTTCCACTTTCTAATATATTCCACGAATCCCATTTATTATTCCTCCTCCCACTCCTCGTCATCTTCGTCTTCGTCATTACTATATGGGTCTGGACCATCATAATACTCTAGTATTTCTTCATGATCTTCTATACCTATATTACGGAGGTTATTTAGCATCTCCCAGCTAGTGCCTTGTTTCTTGCAGTCCAGAACTCTCTCGGGATCAGAAAGCCAAGTGCGCGTGGTATATAATTTACATTCCGTAGGCACTTTAGGTTCTAACACGAACGAAAACGAACGTTTAAAATACTCTAGATCGTAAAAAGTTCTTTTCGTTGGCTCGTAATATCCTACATTATCTATATCTACGAAGTGATCGTTCATTAGTTCTTCCGTACCATCGACCGTAGTAATATAATGCTCGATGTCACAGTCTACTATGTTAAGAAGACCAACATAATAACACTCTACTTTCTTTACGTTACGGAACCTTTTTATGAGTTTTTCTTCGTCCATATTATTTATACTCCTCGCACCATATTTCGTAGTGCTCTGGTATGTTATCTGCTTCGCTCTCTTCCTGATTAATAAAATTTATCTTACATTTAAGCTTATGCTCGTCATTTGGTCTAAATATAAAATCCTTCGATGTTTCTGGATATGCTCGTAGCTTAGAATACCCTACTATAACATTCTTAGTTTCCTTAAAGCTTGGTATTGCAAGGTGCACTTCCGTTACGAATCCTACTCGCTCGTTCTTTTCGCGATTAATTCCTTCTACATCGGCATAGATCGAGGTAAGTTCGCAGTCGTAGAAATCGTCGTCATATCGGGTAGAATTACACTCGATCTTTGACACATTATTGATTCTTTGATCGCTATGTATAAATTGAATCTTGTATTCCTCATCCGTATCTATTATTACCGTTCTAATCCTCCTCGTATTCTTCCTTACACTCTAATTCGTCCCCGTCATATTTACACCTTAACGGAGACCACGCCTTAAATCTAACGCTCTCGAAACTGTCCTTGGGAAGCTTTAGCGTCGCACCCTGCTCCTCCGACTGCGGCTTAGTCTTGATCGTGACTTTCTGTAAACCTTCTACTATTTCGCTCTTCTGCATTGGTTTTCCTTCTACATCGATGGATATATAATAAATTCGACACCCATAGGATACGCTTTCTATAGCCTCGAGATCTCCTTCGTGGCTACACACGATCTTACCTACGCCGTTAAAATACTTCATTTATATCTCCTCCTCGAACCATTCTTCCCATTCTTCGCGATCGTTTTCGCACTCTAAATAATTATAAATTAGTACTCGTAAAGTCCCTGGTATATGTTTTCGCCTCTCGGTTATTCTGCATTGTAATTTAGAATATCCACTATCTGGCTCGAACACGAAATGTCCTAGCTTATCTGGATATGCGTCTAACACGACAGCGCCATAATCCTCTGCCTGCTTTTGGTTTGGCATAGCAAGTTCTATTATATCCACATCTGTGACTTTCTCTATACTTTCTTGGTTCTTTCCCTCGACGTCCACGAAACTCCGAGTAAGATTACAGGTATAGGTCTCGCTCTCGTAGGTCTTTCCATCTAGCTCGTAGAACTTGTCGCACTCTACTTTTTTTATGTCGTGTAATTCGCGTTCGTCTACCATCTTTCTTTCTCCTTAAGGCGATTTATATTAGCTCGATCTTAAATCTATTTGGTAAGTTTAGCGATCCCTTTATTTATAAGCGCTGCCGCTTGGGGAGACTTCTTTTCTACCGCCTGCTTAAGCTGCTCGGCTCCTTTCTGCGCTGCGGCTAACGCTACAGGTGCTAATGGCGCTAACGATATAGGCACGGCGAAAGTCAAGATCTTCGCGGTAGGACTAAACGAACTAAAATTCCGCTTGAAATTCGCGAGCTTACTCTTAAAAACTTTCGGAAAGTTCGAACCAAGCCCAAGCTCTCCAAGCGCGACCGTCCATTTGTAGAAATATTCTTTAAATGATTGTGGCATATTATCAACTCATTACTTTATTTAACTAATACTAAGGATTACCTATTATATAAGTATAAAGTTAAGACAAAAAAAAGAAGAAAAATAAAAAAAAATTAATCGAAAATAGTAGCGTTTTTATTGCCAATAAGCACAGTATTATCGCGGTTACTTTGTGTAGCTTCCCAGTACCAATCGTAGTTTCGATAGTTTAATTTCTGCTCGTAGATTTTCATATAATAGGTGCACCGCTCTTTAAACGCTTTAAGCGCCTCTCCAAAGGTCTGTCCTTCGAGTAACATTTTTTCTTTGATCGTAGAGTAGTCACACCAATCCGATAAAAATTTGCGCTCTTTTTCGTTAAATGCGGCGTAGTAAGGGACAATAGTACCTATGTAGGCGTGCGTGCCATTTCCCACTGCAAACTCTCCAAGGTCTTTCGCCGAGAAGCACGCCATTGTTGAAAACGGTGCGCTTTTCGTTCTCCAGATGTTCTTCTTATTTACTACGGACATAAAAGCGTCCGTTCCAATTAATCGATCTGCCGTACCATGTCCATAATAGATCACTAAATCGTACTTTTTCGCTTTCGTGTATAGCCAATAGTGTAACCGATTGGCAAGTGGTCCTGGCAAGTAATCTATGTCATAGTCTGGAAACTTGCCCGCGTATTCTAGTAAATGAAACATCGCAACTGAGCTCGTGATCGTTGGAATGTCCATGCATGGCGCAAGGATTAGAACCGTCGGTTGTTTACGACTCGTTTTCATCCTCCTCCTTTTCTTCTTCGATCAGTGCCGGTTTTCTAGTGGTCCAGTAAAAAGGGCTTTCCTGATATCGATCGATTATTTCAAACTCCTCTCTCGTTAGATCCGTTTCTTGCATAAGATCGTCTAAGAGGCTACTCCGTTTCATAAGAACTAAGAGTCTTTCTTCGATAAGACCATCCATAGCACGCATAAGCTCGTTTATTTTTAGATCGTCTTCTATACTATTGATTGGAATGTCTTGATATAGATATACTAACTTGTCTACCCTTCTTTGAAATAACTTGTCGTGCTCGGAGCAATGACGCGCGAAATCGTAGAATATATGTTGCTCGTTCTTTAGTTTTTTCATGAGCTCTAAGGCTCTTCCTTCCGTGTGCTCCATAGTTACGCGCTCCACGCCCACGCTTTTTGTACTTGAATTATAGTCTCAGTATTATCTTCGAAAATGTGATTTTTCGTGTAAGGTCGATAATCTAAATTTCTTACTTTTACTTTCCACTTTCCTCTCGGTAATCCGTTAAATCTAACGCATCCGTCTTCGTTGGTCTTAGCTTCTAAATGGCGCCCCTGCTGGTCTAGCTTTACCTTAACATTCTTTATTGGTTCATGAGAACGCGAGTTAATAATTCTAATTACTATTACCATAACTTATAGTATTCTTTTTCAATATTTTAAGATTGTTGTTAAACAGTAAATAGAACTAAAAATGGTGCAATTTAACTTTCCGACTAAATTATTTTTATCCACAACGAACGAATTTGTCGTGTCCCACGGCTATTTCTAAGTAGTGTTAAACCTCGTTTAAACGGCTTAAGCTCCCATTTTATAGTGCGTATATTTTTCATCGATGCGTATGTTGCGTATATTCGTTTTTTTGCGTATATCGTAAAACAGTTAATAAACCGTTAATAACTAATTCTGTAAAAATACGCTAGTTTTAAATATTAAGATGGTATATATTAATATAAGAGCCTATTGTAAAGATTGTTATTAGGTTCCCATAGTAGATAATAACACGGTTTTAAAATAATGCCAGACGAAGAGCCTACATCTTTTACTACTGCTTTATTAAATGCCACAGAAAGTAATATAAAAAATGGTAGAGCAAACAAGTGGGAAGTACAACTTAGAGGAGAAGAACAATTAAAAGCTATATATCTAAAGAAGTTCTTATGGGACAATCATGTAACACCGCGTGACTCTAAATACACTATGTTGCAGTTCTGTATTGTTCTTGTCCACGATGTAATGTGCGATAGAGAGATCATAGAGCTTCGAGACTTACTATTCGAACTGGGGGCGATTCCTAAAAAGTCTTTAATAGACGCTATGACTTACATTGTAACTATGGGAAAACAATCTATTAGAGAAGCTATTAATCAGCTCGAACACGATAAGGAGAAAGTGTATGAAAAAACAACATAAAATTAGTGGAGAGATCTAATGGCAGGCGCGGAAGAACCAAGACGCGGATTGCCTAAGCTTGACGAGCTCCGACGAGCCGATCGAGAGAGACCCGTTGTTCATAGTAAGTCAATAGAATACGACGAGAAAAAAGGACGACGAGAGAAAAAGAAAAACCCAGGGCGACCTCGTAAAGAAGAAGATCAAGAAACCGATATAGAAGGAGGAATGGCAGAAAACGATGCAAACGATCAATTGGAAGCGTCGTTAAATTTTCTCGATCCCAATAAAGAAATTACTAAAAAAGATTTAATTAATATCTCAAAAGGATATACAAAAACAGGAAGTGATAAAAAAACGGCAGGAACTACTACAAGGGCTACTAGCCCATTAGAAGGAATGCGAAAAGGATTAGAGGATCAGTGGACTATTAACCAGATCCTTGAAGTATTAAAAACTACTAAGAACGGTAGTCCATCTACCCAAGCGGGTGCAACAGCTCCAGCAGATAATGGAATAGATAGCATGATAAATATGTTATCTTTAATGGGTGCAATGGGTAATGGAGATAGCCCTATGTCTTCCCAACAATCCGCAATGTTTAATATGGTTCTACAAACCATGATGTCGCAGCAAAAAGGAGGGAATTCCATGGCGTCAATTATTCCATTATTAACGACCCTCATGAAGCTCCCAATGGCTCAGGGCAACAATAATAATAACAATACCGCGAACGAAGCTACCGCTGCTGTAATTAACGAGCTAACCAACCAAATCAAAGAGATCGTGAATCAACAACAACGACAACCCCAAGGACTTGACATGAATATGCTCTTACTACGACAATTAATGCAACCTCCCGCACCTCAAAATACTGGCAATCAAGAAATCCTTTTAGCTATAAAAGAACTGGTCTCGCAGAATAGAACGAACGAAACCCAAGTGCTTATGCAGAATAACCAGATGTTTCAAGCGCAGCAGAATAAGATAATGGTAGAAGCGTTGATGTCGCTTAGAGATAGGAATGTCGATCCAAAACAAGAATTTATGGAAACCGCGCGTTTACTTAACGAGCTCCAAGGCGAAAAGCGACAGAGAACGAGAGACGATTTAGAATTCGAGCATAAAAAACTCGAATTAATGGACAAAAAGGAAGAACGTCTCGAAAAACAACGGTTAGCCGATAAAGAAATCGAACGCGAACACGAGAAATCAATGGCAATGGTCGGACTGGGAGACAAACTTCTAGGCGAAGGCGGCATTGGAACTATCATAGGTGGCGTCGCAAACGCACTAAGACCAGCTAAGAAAGCCCCAGTACTTGGGAGTGCACGAGAATCTTCTCAGATTACTGGGGAGGACTTAAATTTACTCTAAGGAGATAAAAAATGATCGAAGAAAAAGAATTATCGTTACAAGATAAAATAATTATCAATGGCGTAAGGACTTACATTCTTGGGTATTTACAACATCTTTCCGCCGATGACCTTACCGAGGCTATTCTATCGAACGCGTATCCAATATTGGAGATCATTGACGCTGAAATTCCCGATTTTTTAATGGGGGCAATGCCATTAATCATGCAATACAAGGAAAAACTCGTTAATATGATTACCTTCGATGAAATGGTACGACTCGCGAAGGAAAACCGTCCCGATCTCGCTAAGGTGCTCAACACCAAGGAAGGTTACGCGTGGTCTATTAACTTCTTAAAGATCGTGAAGTTCTTTATCGAAAACATCGAACTCTCTCCTCCACGGCGACGCGCAAAATTCGAGGAAATGATCAACGAGAGGAGAGCTATTGCCGCCAATAAACAGAGAGCGATCCAAGAGAAACAGGAAGCGGAACAACGCGCACGAGAAGAACAAGAGCGGATGGAACAAGAGCGAGTAGCACAAATGCAGATGGAAGCAGACGCGAGAATCGCTATGGAACAACAACGGTTAATTGAAGAACAGAGAATGACGGAACTAAGACTACAAGAATCGCAAATGCTAGCCGAGGCAAAAGCACGAGCAGAACAAGCTAAGTTCGATCAGTTACGAACGCCAAATATTAAACCTACTTTTGCTAAGAAAAAAACCTCTCCCTCTAAACCAAGCGTAGCCCAACCTCCCTTAGAAGACGAGGACGACGACGCGAGAAACAGAAAACCGATAAAAATTGATCGGAATATCAACGGTAAGTATATGTCTACCTTTTAATCTAAACTCTAAAAAATAAGTATAAAAAAATTTTTTTTCTTTTTATTTTACATTTCTTAAAACGTGCTCATGTTAGAACCAGTGCTGGATTTCTTCTTTTGATCGTTTTCCACTGCCTTTGTAATTGATGATGCTATTTGGTTTAACGATCCCAACATAGTCATAGTATATTTATCCGTGATGTCGCATATTTTCGCCATTAACATCTGGTTCTGTGCCATTAAATTGCGTATTATTCCTACAAGCACATTTTCGTTTTCTTTTTCGTTCTCTCCCATCTTTTTCACCTCCATTTCTTCTATATTAGTTCATATACGATAGGATTACTAAAAAAATAAGAATATTTAGCTGGATTAGTAATACGGCGGCTCCGATCTTAATACCTAGAAAAAAGAGCTTTTTCTTAACCTTTTTCCATTTCGATGGCTTTTCTCTCGTATCGGAAATTTTCAAACTAGACAGTCCCGGTAGACTCTTTAACATCGGATCGTCCGGTCGGTAGGGTTCTCCTTCGCTCGTTTTTATTCGCCTTTTTTATTTTTTTGAATATAAGAGTTTAATATATTCTTTGTATAGATATTTATACTCCTCTTCTAAATGATTGGCGTACCACTCTATCTCGTGGAAATGTTTCTTTGCGGGACAATCCTTCGTCTTACAACGACCTTCTTCGTTCCATTCGTGTTTATGAGCTGGATCGTGGGAAGGACAATACTCGTCTACATAACACGGACATGGATCTTGTTCGCCACAATAATTACACCAGTCTCCCGTAGGCGATCTTCCTATAGAGACTTTTCCACATTTATTACAGATTCCATATACCATATTACTTCTTTCCCTTCTTTTTACTTTTCTTTTTATCGCTTTTCACCCATAGCCGCACGCTTACTAACGCTACCGTTCCTTTCCCTTCTACCTTATTCTTTAGCGTGTTAAGATCGTCGCCCAGTAAATGTGCGTAGTATCCAAACATTCCAAAGATTATAGGGTAGAGCCAAAACTGGAAGTGTAGAAACCACCACAATAGAGCCATGATTCCCGCTACGAAGCCTCCGTAGATAACTACGGCTATAATGGTGTGCCACCATCCGCGGTGGTGACAAAGATATTTTAACCACCAGATGAATTTAAGCTTCTTCTGCACCATTTCGTGGTCCCAATCGGGTAGTTGCACTCCAAAAAAGAAAAATACCAACGACACGATCAGCGACGCGAATTTAATCCATAGGTTCTGTTGGTAATTCTCCAACACCAACCACACTCCGAGCGCCATGTTTAATAGCACGCTCGCCGTCAACAAATGGTCTTTTACGTTCATTTTTCAATTCCTCCGTTATACTTTATTCTTGTTACTGGTTCAATTTTTCCTTTTTTACCTACTTCTTTCAAGATTTCGTTCCATATCCAATAAAAATCTATTTTCTTAGAATTAATACAGCTTTCGCATTGGGTTAAGAAACACCCCCCTTTCGTGCAAGCGTCGGTTGTATCTATTTCCAACCTACTCTTCCAACAATTAGCGATATACAATAACTTTTTATTGGAAAATACAATCATGATAGAGGATAACGCGTTCTCGTATTTCTCTCTATCGAAGATCTCGTCAATATCTAATATTTCTCTCATTCTTTCTTTCCTTCAAACTCGTTTCTCGTGAGCCGTAACGGCACATTTTTCTTAAATATCTCGAAACATCCATCGCACATATCGAGCTCGTATTCTTGCCCGTCGTATTGACTTGGATAGCCAGCAGATGTTTTTAATTGCACCCATCCGTTATAGTCTACGAACGCTTTATCGATCGGCTGTTTACAGATGTCGCAATACACGCTTGCGACTATATCCTTTTTTACATTCTTCGTTTTATATACTCTCATAACGATTGAAACTCCACATCCATTATTTTATTGTTATTCTCTTTATTAATTGGTATATGAGTTATAGGATCGACCTCTTCGCTAAAACAACCGTTGGTCTGGAGATCGCGGCTCCTACTATATCCAATAGCGAAACACTTCCCATCCATGGTGTAATGATACGCGTAGATTACCTTCATTCTTTCACTTCTCCTTTTAATTCCTTCTTTTCCGTTCTCACGATCTCGTCGCTCATGATGGTATCCCAATCCTCAATGATTGCACCATCGTCCGTCACGCGAAAATGTCCGTAGAGTAGATCGTCGCGCCAGTTAAATTCACTCTCTTGAATCTCAGATAAAAAATGCTTAAACGCCTCGAACTCGAATGTAATTGTCTTTGCCATTATTCTTTCTTCTCTCCTTTAAGCGCGTTAATTTCGTTCTGGGTATAGATACCATGATCTTTTAACTTCTCGCACAACGAGATCACCACATTCTCTAACAACGAAATTCTCTCCGCGTCGCTTGTTCTCATTGAGGGTCTTCCCACGAGCACTTCTCTAATACTATTATAAGTAAAACCAGTAGGATCTATTTTATTAATTTGTTTTTCCAACATTTATTTTTCTACCTCGCACGACGCTTCGTATCCCTTTAAAATACAATCTGGGCACTCCCAATATTCGTAGTCCTTATCGAGAATAGTCCCCCAATATCCCCATGCGGAGAGAATCCTCTTAGATCGTCGCAGAAAAAACTTCTGTAATAAAATATCTTTTTCCCTTCCACAATCCGCGCATTTAACATGCTTTGTTATAATCTTCATATTTTTTCTATTTTTTATGGAATTTCTTATAATAATAAAAATAATCTTTTTCCTCGGTTGCCTCGTGCTGCTCGTGCTCTACGCGTCCACATTTCATGCAGATCTTGTGGTAAGTCGGAGGGAAGGTCGCGACTACGATGTTACTATAGATCCACTTGTGTTTGCAGTTTGGATCGCCAGGCTTCTTATCGCTCATTTAAACTTCTCGCGCTCCTTCTTATCGTGGAATATTGCCATTGCCTTCCGATGAGCGCACATGTCCAGATTAGTCTGGCTGTTGCACACGGTAGACTTATAATACTTACATTTTTCTTGATACTCACATACTATTTCTGTAAACATTTTTATTTTTCCTCCTTTTTTATAGTAACGCGCCATAAATATGGGTTTTCCTCTCCAGGATAGGGATCAATTGCCCAACCATGATGACAACGAGGATCGCATTTACCTTCTGCGTCCATAGCGAGCGCGTATGTTAATTTCGCGAATTCCTTTAAACTTCCTTCTTTTATTCTTTTTTCTTCCCTTTCGTAGTTTTTCGTTTTACGATTCACACTCCGTTATTCTTCTTACTTCCATGAAATCTTCTGGACAGGTCTTTTCCCGTCTTAGTTTTACCTCTATTGTCTTATACTCCTTGCGTGGCTCTTCTTTCCTTTCCACGCTCTCTGTAGTAGAGGCTATAGAACTCGCGGTATAGGTAATCTGCATTATAACATTAACTTCGCATTCTAACTCGTTTACGAACCAAATAGCTACCGTTTCTTCGTTAAGCACGCTCCATTGTCCTTCTCCAACGATGACTTGGTCGGGAAGAACGATCCCGCCTGGATTGTAGCAGTATCCTTGGGTCTGGAAACCTAGTGTATTGTCCGTAGACACGGATGGGTTTACAAATAACACCATAGAATGAACATCGAGGCTGTGTCGGAATCCAATCCTTGGATGCATAGGGGATAGATGGAACTCTATTACTCCTCTAAATCCTTTCTTTATGTTTCCACCATTTATAAAAACGGTAACTACTCTCATTATTCCTTCTTTCCTCCAATCTCGTATTTCCAGCTATCGTATTGTTCATCTAATTGATCGAGGATATCTATTTGTCCTTCCTCTAGAGAAGGGCTCCACCCATAGGCACTCATGAGCATATCTCTAAGACCGATCACCATAACTAACGGATAGATCACGCCTTCTGTGTCTTTTTTAAGATTGTTATACGCTTCAAACTTTATTATATCGTTCTCGTGGGCTACCATAATCTTCGATGGCATGTAAAAGTAGTGGTCAGGATCTCTAGATCGTAGTACCATATCGTTTAGAACTACCGAACTCGTAACAGCATTCCTCCGTGTAACGAGTTGTCCTTCGTCGCCAAGGTATGTTTTCGAGTACCAACCTATGGACACATGAGTCTGGTGTGTTGGAACGGAGTATTTCGCAATCTCTGTAAACGCTCCTGTCTTGAACACCTTCCTATATTGATTGATTTGTAAGTCTGTAGGCGTTGCGTCTCGATACCAATACGACTCTCTTATTGCGTTGTGCTTGATTTCCGACTCAGTTACATATGATTGAATGTATTTCTTCAACGGTTCGTATATCTTTTTTTCTATTATTAAATCTAGCGCCATGCTTACTTTTTCACCTTTTTAAACGCGTTAACGACTACTTCTTTCGTTTCTTCTTTATAATTAAACGGCACACCACAATATCCACAGAAGGTCGCTCCATTATAGATCGCCGCGCCACAGAACTCGCACACTTTTGTATTCTTAATAGCTTCTAGATAGGATTTTACCGACGGATCTAGCTTCGTGCGCATTTCCATATGAGACGAGAACGGCGCATCCTTAATCTTAACGCGCTCAATCGGTTGATACATGTTCGCGATCGTAGAGATCTGTTTTTCTATGTTTTTAATGCGATCGTTCTCGATCTTCTGGGGCATGGCAAGGTCTACATTATCGGTAGACTCGTCCCACTCGAACCCTTCGTATTCTTTCCCACCCATGCTCTCTAAATTAAGCGCCGCTTTCGTGGCGATCCGATAGAGAATTGGGTATATCTTACCGTGGACATCGTAGTCGTTCGCGTTGTAGGTTATGAAGCCAGCTACATCCATTTCCATTAATAAAGTAATGTGGTTCACATCGAAGAAGTAATGTTCTGGATTTTGTTGGAGATACACCACATCGGCGTCTATACAGTTCTTCGTCACATGATGTTTGTGGAACTTCAAATACCCTCCCTTTCCAAGGCTCGTGTTGCAATACCAGCCAAGATATACATACGCGTCACGATATGGAACTGTCATAGGTCGCGACTGCGAGAGAAGGTTCTTCTCCGTTACTGTAGTATAGGTATAGTCGTATTGGTTACAAGTCATAGATATACCAGGGTCGTCTGGCTTAAAGAATCGAAATCCCATTTCGTATTTCTGACATCTATACTTATCTTCACAATACCGCGTATATTCCTTTAGCTGCTTTATGAGCTGGTTGTAGAGTTTTGGGTTGATCGTTAACAACACTTCTATCGTCATGTTTTATCTTTCACCTTCTATTGTTTTAATTAATTCCTTTCTTACCTCAATCTGATCGGCGTGGACCTTGCACCAGTGCTGGAAAAACTCAGTCCGATCGTAGTTATCGTAGAACGATTGTCGAGTTCCAGTTACTTGTAAGAAAAAATTATCCTCTGGCGTGGGACAATCAAACAACGCCTTGCAGGCACGACAGTATAGTCCTTTTATGAACCTTCCCTTGAAATGGAAGCCATTATCTACGAGCTTCATTTCTGAGCCGCACTTCTTGCAGAAATATGAGAGTTTATATTCGCTCTCCACATATCTCTCTACAGGAGTTCTATCTTCGTTCGTGATATTCCATCTCCTTTTTTGGCACATGTGTAATAGGGTCTACTTCCTCTACGATCGCCATGGACGATCTTTCCTCGTCGTCGTAGCTGTGGGCGTAGCATCTTCCGTCCGTGGTAGTGCTGTAATGGTATGTCCACTTCATTTTTTTGCTTCCTCCTTATCGTCTGTAATAATCTGGGCTCGCGCCGTTCCTAGTGTGAGAACTCCTACCGTTAATAGGTCCAGTAAGGTGATCTTTCCGAGCTCTGACATTCCAATAAACTCGCTCACGATCTGGTTCGCGATTGGCTCCAGTCTTGGTGCTACGCATTCTAAGCATATTCCTAGAGTATTCTCTTCTTTTATCCTCTTTATCTTTAACGAACTAAGACCACTTCCTTTCAATATAGGCTCTAATATTTTTATCGTATGATCGTAATCTTCCTCCGTTGCAAACGACGATGGGAATAGCTCTATGTATTTCTCGTGCCACTCGCCGTTTACTTCCTCGATCTCTATAACCCATTTCGTTGGGCGTTTAATTCCTAGGCTCATTATGTTCTTCCTCCTTCCTTACTTTACATCTTTCCTATTCTTCCGATCCATATTCACGATTTCTGGAAGGTCTACCCGCTTGTTGTGCTTGCACATGAGGCACAAGAACACGGCATACTCGTTCTCTAATATTGGCTCATAGTTTTCGTGAACTGGACACGACTCCATTTCGCAGAATGCGCTCGTCGCCACGGGAATAGAAACTCCCCTGTCGCTAATAGAAAACGCGCGTTTTTCGCACAAGGTAGATTTTCCCTTCTCTTTTTTATTTTCCGTCATATTTTCACTCCATAAGGTATTTTTTTTTAATTTCTTCCCATCTTTTATTCTCTTCAAAAAGAAAGGTTCTTATATCGTGCTTTATAGGTAAATCTATAAGCCAGACCAAGTCTTCGCGGTCCACGCGCACGAACTTCTTCTTATCCTCGATCTCGTTTATCCTATTGTTAATTAGATCGATCTTGTGCTGTAGGTTATCGCGAAACATGTCTATTAACCCTTTCTGAGCGCTTAACTCTGCTACGACCTCCTTCACAAACTTCTCGAAGTCTATTCCCATAAACGAAATATGGGCTTTATTTTCTTCTTTCTTCTTTTCTTCAGTAATGTCTAACTCCTCCTTTCTGTATATCATGTATTATTACTTCCATTAGATCGGCGGGATGTCCTACATCAAATACGGGTGGTTCTTGCACGGAGAACGAGGTAACGGCTCTACCAAACAGATCGTGAAACGCTAGATGTTCCTCTAAGGTATTGGGTTTATGGATTACTACGAAAGTAGTTTCCCGCCCTTGATCCCTTCCCGCGATCTTTATGATTCCATCGTCCTCTGATTGAAGTATTAAAAACTTCCAGATGACTCGTGCGTTCCAGCCCCCGCGCGTTTTATAGTCTAGTCCTACTGATATATCTAACGGTTTCTTTTCTTCCATTATTTCTTCTCTTCCTCTTGTATTGGTTTCGCGGCTTGCAATAACACGGGTAGATCTATTCTCGTGTAGTTCGCGCACCACTGCTGGCACGCAGGAATTACCTTCATTGAGAAATCGCGAGGATCTTCGTATAGTTTCTTGCATCTTTCAATAAACGATCGTACACGAGGACACTCTGCTATGTTTTGCAACGCACACAATGTGGGTGCGGGAAATTCGATATACATTCCAATTCCCTCGAAGCGAATCTTTGCGTTCCCAAAAGCTTTAATAACATCCTCGTCCGTAGGTTCCAGCGCTGGTGCTGGCGTTGGTTCTGTTTTTACTTCTTCTTCTTTTTCTTTCTTTGCCATTTTATTTCTTCTCCTCTTTTTTCTTATTTTCTTCGTATGTTTTTATGAGCTTCTCGATCACATCGCCATTAGTTTCGCGCTTAACTGTTTTTAGAGACTGGAGCTTATCGTATAGCTCCTCTGGTATTTGAATTGATTTCCATGCTGTCATAAATTTCATTCTTTTTATTTATTTATTTTTTATACTATAATATACTATGATATACTATGATATATAAACTTAGCGCCAACAAAAGGTTTTTTAATACCCTCTGGTATAGTTATAGTTAACTAATAAATGAATTATGACGCTAATATTCTATGGAACACACGATCGAAGATTGGCACACTAAATACATTGCGGTGCGACTTAACGATGGACTCGTAGAAAAACGTAAGCAGAAGAACTTTAAAGCAGAAGGAATTACCGCCGTATGGGGAAAAGAACCGTTTAGCGACGACAAGAAACAGAAACTTATTAAAGTATTATATCCCAAGGATAAATACACGATAGAATACATAAAAGAGCATGTCTTACCCCAATACGACCAATGCACTAATTGCACGATCGGAAAAGAACCCCCTACTAAAATGGAATCGCTCAAGAAAGGCGTGCAGGACATAAAATCAAGTCCAAGAAACATAGCCATTATCGCGAGCGCGGCAATTGGCATTCCTGCACTGGCTCTCGCAATCAATTACTTTAGAAAAACGAACAACGAACAAGGATCACAATAAATGTTCTTAGATATATAACAACAACAACTTTAAATAATACTTAATGAATATTAGTATCATAATAACACATTATTAAAAAATTAATAATAAAAGTGAAAGTATGGCAAAAGTAAAAGCAGCTGCTAAGAAAGCACTTGGATTTGTAAAGGATAAAAGTTTCTACGGGCAAGCGATCGCGAAAATTGCTCCAGAACAACTCGTGGGACGGGTAATTGCGCAAGACGCTCTTGGGTATCACCTTATCAACGGTATCGTAGGTGGAGTTGGGTTAATCCTCAACGAAGCTATTAATAAAAATACTACCGCAAAGGAACTAGGACGCGTGATCTTATCAAATGTTGCGATGGAAGCGATTCCTACTCGGAAAGAAGAGAACCTAGGTTTCCAGTGGAAGAACTTCACTGCAAGCTTGAAAGGGAAGCAATACAACAAAGCCTTTGGCTCGTTGTTCGCGGAACCACAAAATATAGTTAATCAAGCGAAGAGCGCGTGGAGTAGAGCTACATCCAAGAGAATGGGTATGGGATCTTCAAGCGCAAGCTTATCGGGAAATGCATTAAGCGCATCACCCGCACTTTCGATGAGTAAGCCGATCGGAAACGACAGGAACATCACAGAAGTTATTCCAAGCTCAATCTCAGCCTACACGACCAAATATGGCTCTCCTATTACCAATAAGGACATAGTCAACTACTAAGAAACCCAATTCTATTAAATCCTTTTTTCCCAAATTCTAATTAGATTTTTATTCTTACCTTTTTTTTTAAAAAAATCCTTAGCAGACGCTAACGATCTTAGTAGCCTATAATAGGCGTTTTCTTCGCGTCGTTAGCTTTTTTTATAAAGAGCCGGTCGTATTGGTCCACGAACCACATGATCATGTCGCCATCGTCTAGTTCAAACTGCTTCCTTATTTTACTAGGTATGTGCAATTTTAAGTGGCTTATGGTCCCACTACCGAGGAATTTAAGATCGGTTTCTTTTTCTCGTAACATGTTCAATACTATGATCCTCCCAGTATATAAACTTAGAGTAAAAAAACCCAATTTACCTTTTTATTCGAATTTTTTTATATACCACAAAGGCGTATTCTATTCTTAACAACCATTTATTAAAAACACTCAAAAAAATAAAAAAACCTAATATAGAGAGATTCTCAAATGATTGAAAATTTGAAATTTGAAGCTCCTCACGTATGGAAGATAATTCGTGACAAGTTAATTGGAAACGAAGGGATTCCAGACGCAGACGGAGATGCCGCCGGAGGTTTAGTGCGAGAAGCCGAAATTAAATACAACGCCTACAAAGGCGAGTATTGGTATCGGTTCTTCCGACCAGACGACGCGATGATCAACGGAGGTACAGCTCACACCTACGACACGACTTTTACAACCGTGACCGAAGAGCATATTTTAAGTTCGGGTAATGTCGTAACTGTCCAAACGAGAGAAGCTATAGTTTCCTTCGGGTGGTTCTGTAATGTAGACTTAGGAAAAGGTGGATATTTACTCGCAAAGAAAGAAACCGTTACTAAGTCAGAAGTTCCTGCGCGATGGGTATATAGGCAACGTTCGCCCAAGCACTATTGGTTCGATTTCGACACCGTAATCCAAGCGTTCGAAAACACGCGTTTAGATTGGGTCATTTACAACCAATTAGGCTCAGACCGTGCTGGAGTAGCAATTCCTCTGTTGTTTAGAATTGCGCCGAGAACAAGCTTGAATTTAGAAAAAAAGCAGGTGAAATAAAAAAATGGCAGCAATATTGATGAATAAATTTCCAGAGTTCCAAACGATGATCAAGGAACAAATGGAACACTATGTAGAGACCGTCGAGCGACACACCCACTCCGACCCTGGCACCATGTGGTATCGGTTCTTTAGACCGAACGACCCCGGAATAGGCGGAACGCAATACACCTACTACGCAACGATGACTAGCGCCACAGAAGAGCACTTACTCGCATATACAGCCGCAATCACCGTACCCGTTTCTAACGCGTATGTAAGCTTTGGCTGGTATTGTGATATAGACCTAGGCGACAATGGATACCTCTTAGTGAAGAAACAAACCGTCACAAAGGACGAACTACCAGGACGAACACCCTACGATCAGATCGAACCAAGACATTTATACTTAGACTTCAACTGTGTGGTCTTCTCGGAAGAGCAAGACATCGTGGATTACGTCATTTACAACGACTTTGGCGCCGATCAGATAGGTATATGCGTCCCGTTCATGTTTAGAATCGCATCGAAAGAAGCGTTGAATCTGTTATAGGAGGTGTTGTTTTAAAATGGCAGCACCAATTACACCTGTAGCAGAAAATGTGGACGGACACATCGTCACCGTAGCAACGCCATATACAGCGGCTGGAGCCACTACAAGGATTACCGTGAACTTATCGTCTTATCAACCGAAAATAGATGTACGCGAAGCCCATCCCGTTCTGTGCATGCTCGCATTTTCTACCGAAACGAACGGCACTGGCACCGAAGCGTTCTACCCCGCGTTCGAAATGGCGCGAGGAACCGCCGCAGATAGCGCAGGAGAATGGGAAGTTTCCGATCTCGACACCGTTGCGCTCTATTTAACCACGGATCTAAACGGGATTTTATTTATAACCTATAAAGCATACGGAGTACAGGAGGCGTAAAAAAACATGGCAGACCCAGTAACCCCAACAGTAATGAATGTAGATGGAATGCCCATCGTTATGGTATGCGCATTTACCTCTACTGGAGCAACTAAGCGTGACACATGTAGTCTACCGACCTACGCGGCAAAGTTCGATGTAAGAATAGCCCACCCTATAATTAGCATGATGCTATTACACCCAACGGACACTACTGCGGACGAGAATTACACGCCCGCGAAAGAAATGGCACGAGGCACAGTCGCAGACAGCTCTGGTGAATGGGATATATCCGATCTCGACACCGTGGGTATATACCACGAAACAGATGCCGTCGGTATTTTAGTCATTAGTTACATGCCGTATGGCTCACAGGAGGCGTAAATAACATGGCAGCAGACCCAATAACCCCAGAAGAAGAAGCGTGGAACCTCGGTGGACAAGTCGTCACCGTTTTCATCGCGTCAACCGCCGCCGCAGGAGCAGTAGCCGTTAATTTAGATACCTACATGCCCAAGATAGATGTGCGCTTAGCCCACCCCGTTCTAATGTGCGCCGCTTTACAAACAGAGACCAGCACGACCGGCTCGCAGAACTTCTTACCAGAATACGAAATGGCACGAGGCACCGCTCCAGACTCTGGATCGGAATGGGTAATAACCGACCTCGACTCCGTGACGCTCTGGAGAGGAGCCGACAAGAATTTTATCCTCGCCTTAACCTACGTCGCGTATGGCGTACAAAAAGCATAACCTAAATTTAATTAACATTTTTTTTTCTTTTTTTACTTCTTTCTTTTTATGATTTCCATAGAAGAAGACCAATAGATTTAAATAGATCCTCTGCCCAATTTTTAATTATGAGGAAGTGTGAAAACCTCGCGAAAAACACACAAAAAAGTGGAGACCAAAGTGGTAATGGTCCACTTATCTCCATTATCACGATAACAAAAAAGAGAAGGCTATGAAGGGTCAGAGCCGATTCCCCCGAGCTGTTAATATTAGATAAGAAAAAAGGGCTCCCCGTAAGACGGCTTCGCGCCAGAAAAAGAGTGCCTGAGGGGTTTTTATTATTTATTAAATAATGGCGATGAGTTCTCCTGCCCAACCCTTATTTTTCCGTTAATAGTCGCGTTTATTAACCACATAATACTAAGATATTATATGAACTTTATAACGATTTTAAAAATGCGGATTCATAAACTGCGGAAAAAACGGGACCTTAACCTCTGTGGAATGTGTCCTGAAAAGGTGCGTGGGCTCTGTTGTTTTACTAGCTATATCTACGAAGATAGCGACAAGAAATATAATATCATTTTAGATAGACATCCGTGCAAGTATCTGGACCAAAAAACGAAGCTCTGCACCGTATTCGAGAGGAGGTTTAACCTCGATAAGGTGTGCCTCGAGATCGGTAAGGCGATCAAACACAACGCTCTCCCTGCGGACTGTCTTTATGTAAAAAACAACAAGAAATACCGCGAAAAGCTTCCCAAGGTTCTATTCTCCCAAGTAAAAGACCAGTTAAAGGAAATATTAGAGGTAAAGGACGAGAAGACGGGCAAGCTCATGGGTACTTACGGTAAGGTAGAGATCAATTGGAGACTTAAAAACGAGTCTCGTTGGTAATTTTTTCTTTTTTTTTTTTATAATTTACATTTAGAATAATTTTTATATACTCTTTATGCGTTTATAATCTATTATGACTGAATATTTAAGAAAATGGAAAGACGCTATTTCTAATAAAGAGACTACACCTATAGAGCCTACTAATGAACCCACCACACAATCTAAAGTATCGACATTTACCGATCAGTATAACTTAGTCAAGATTATTAAAGAATTACAAGCTGATATGAAGGATTTTAAAACATGGCGACAAACTACGGTCGATCCCAAGATCGAGCAATACGGTCTAAATATTAGACAAATGTACGACGATCTTACTACGAATATCAAACCCAGTATAGACCAAGCGTTTGTTTCTATTACTAACGCTAAGAACGAAGTAAATAACATGGCGTCTACCGTATCTACCATTTATAATAAGATGCAGAACGCTAGCAACGGTGTAGTAAAAGACTTAACTTACCTTGGAGAGATTACCACAACATGGATACGAATAACAAAAGAAGAGACTACGAAAATATACAATTCGTTTACAGTATTCATTGGTGCGATTTATAACAATGGAGTAAGCACTGCGAATGCTGCGTATGTACTAGCACGGGATGTAGCGTTATCAGCGTCCCAAACGGCTTATCCAATAAAAGATGCCGTAGGCAATATAAATAAAGCGTTAGACGCCGCTAAGAAAGCAGATTTATGGAATGCTATAGATCACGTATATAAAACATTCTGTATCCTTATGAGTCAATCGTTAGCGCGTGAGTTTGACGACCATTATAAAGGTTCGAATAGAGATGTACTAGGAGAAATTATAGAAGCCTTAAAAGAGATTTCGTCCGATACATTTGTATTACAGAAAGCGATCTTACAATTAAGCGATCAAGTTAAATCAACAGGAGAGACTTATATCAAAGCGTTTACGGATGGTTATAAAAAAATAATGAACGCCCAACAAGCTTACCAAGACGCGTTTAAAGCCGTTTTCGTTAACCTTTCGAAAAACCTCTCCTTAACTACATAAATCTTTTTTTAATAGATCTACGATCGTGGAATTTTTTTTTCCATAGTAAGGTAATGTTAATATACCCTTAAAGCGTATTATCATTCATTATAAGTATAGTAAAACATACTAATTAAAAATACGAGAAGCATGAAAAATGTATAACGCACCACGATTGAAAGGATTGGATAAGATATTAAAGAAGAAAGAGCCGTCCCAAGCGAATTTACCAACGCCAACTAAGCCAATTGGTCCTCCCTCCACGAAGGAGGTCATGGCGAACATGGGAAAGCCCACTTGGATGTTGGAGCAGCAGCTTTATTTTGATGTGCCCGACGATGTTTTCTGGGACAATTCGAATAACGATTTACATATTTTCTTCTATTATTAATAAACAATTAAAAGAAAGAATGAAATAATCTATGGATGTAAAAGAATTATTAGATAGATTGAACTCTAATAAGCGAATTGAAGAGATCTTAAGGAATATTGACCAATATACCGATGCAGACGATGTATTACGCCAAATCTTACAGGTCAACATTGCTCAATACGAGCAGCAATATTACACGAACCTCGCATTGGAGGCTTTATTAGAAGGAGGAGGTTTACCACAACAAGGAAGCTTACCTCTCCCCGAGTTCGATTTCAAAGCGTCTTATATGGACGCTGCCGAGCGGTTCGCCGCGACCCAAGACTACGAGACTTTAATTAACGAGTGGGCAATGGCAGTTACTGGGGAATACGAGCTCATTAACGAGGAAGGAAGCGGCGTTGTAGCGGAATGCTTTTTCTTATCGACCGTAGCGGGTGGAGCCGCAAACGCCGTGTATAGCGTGGAGATCGTCGCCGATGGCAAGATCATCTATACGGGAAGCTACGCGGACTACGCGATCATATCTACCTACGCAGCAGACGTGACGGCGTTCTCGGACGCGACCAATTATTTTACGGGCTTAAACACGATCTATTACAACAAGAGCATTAAGATCCGAGTCTTTGGCTCTACGGCGACCTTTACCAAGATTTATTGCAAAAGAATCCAGAAAGTAAAAGCTACAAAGGTGTAATCGTAAAACATGCCATTAGAACCGTGGAAGGGAGCGAAAGCGTTAGCGGAAGAGCTCGGACAAGTCTTTTCCGTCAAGAAAGGAGCCCCTAGCTACGCGCTAATTACCAAAAAGATCGCCGAGCTTAAAGCCGCGATCGAAGACACTTATTCTATTAGTAGCGACACCGAGCTCCAAGAAGCGATCGACGAGATCGGGACTGGCGCGGGAACTATATTCATCGCCTCGGACACTTATGTAATCTCTACCGCGATCGATGTCGATGGAGGAGGCTCTATCGTGATCTACGGACACGGTGATAACACGATCCTACAACCCGCCGCGGGTATAAAGGTATTTAATGTTACTAACTGTACTTCTCTTACTATTTCTAATTTAAAGTTAGATTTATCCAACTACGCCGCCGCAACCCAAGGAATTCTTATTAACGAAGCCTCCGATCGTCCTGTGATCTTAGATAATGTAACGATTACCGGAGGGGGCGTGTATGGAATTGGCGTAGAGACTCAATCTAATAATATCACATTCAGGAACTGCCGAATTACCGCGTGTCAAGACGGTCTTTATATAAATGGCTCTACAGGCTGTAATATCAGTGACAATACCGTTTCTTCGAACGCACGATATGGAATCTACCTTCACGACGCTAATACCAATGTCGTCGCGAGTAACGCGTGTAGTTCTAACACGAATTACGGTATTTATGTAGATAACTGCGACTATTGCACTCTTACGGGAAATACTTGTGGGTCGAACGCGACGGGTATTTACGCAACTGCGAGCGATAACAACACCTATTCGAGTAATACGTGTAATTCTAACACGACAAATGGTATTGACTTAGAGAACTGCGATTATAGCACGATCTCTTCGAATACCACCAACGCGAACGATTCCACTTCTGCAAGCGCCACCGCAGGGCTCTATATTGGAGCAGATTGCGATTATAACACGATCTCCGCGAACTCTTCTAACAATAATAATAATGCGGGCGCAGAAGACGCCTATGGGATTTATATCTCTGCGGCTACTTGCAACGAGAACACGATCTCCGCTAATAGCGCGACTGGAAACGATATAGACTATAAGGACTCGGGCACGGACACTACCTTAGTGTATTATGTGAACAATGCGACCGATCTCCAAGACGCTATTGATTCTATTGCGGGAAAGCACGGAATCGTGAACATTAACGCAGGCACGACCACTCTAACCCAAGCGATCGATATTGATGGCGGGGGAAGTTATATCATCCAAGGGGAAGGAGATAACTCGATTATAGATATTAACGGAGACTGGAAAGCGTTTAACATTACTTCTGCGATTTCCGTTACCTTAAAAAACTTCAAGATCGACGCTACCGACCTTACCACTGCTACTAAAGAGATCATCGATGTGACCGAGGCAACTAACTATAGAGTTAACATCGAGCACATTACGATCGCGGGAGACGGCACCAACGGGTATGGAATCGAATGCAACTCCCAAAATGTCGTTATAACTGAGTGCGACATCAGTTCCGTGAAATACGGCGTAGTCTTAGCTACTACGCGTTGCACGGTCTCCGAGTGTAAGTTTACCTCGTGCGCGACCGCGGGTATTTACGTTACTTCTAATTATAACATTATCTCTAACAATACAATCACTACTTCGGCAGACGGGATTTACCTTAGTTCCGCGAACAATAACACAATTTCCGATAATAACATTACCGCGTGTACTCTAGACGGTATTTACTTAACTGCGTCTACCAAGAACTCGATCACGGGTAATACGTGCGACTCTAATGTGTCCAACACTGCGAATCCACAAGCGGGTATTTACCTTACTGCCGTAAGTTCCAACAACACGGTTAACTCTAATAATTCTACGAGCAATACGAACTCTGGAGCAGGCTCGGGCTACGGAATATTAATTTATACCGCAAATTGTCTTAGAAACACGGTTAATGGAAATACTTGTAGTTCCAACGATGTAAACTACCTCGACAACGGCACGAACTCCGACATCGTATATACGGTCACCACCGCCGCGGACCTTCAAGCCGCCATCAGTTCTATTGCAGCTAAGAGCGGCACGATTAGACTAGGCAATGGCACGATCGATCTAGCGGGAACCGCGATTACTATATCGGGCGGAGGCTCGTATATCATAGAAGGATCGGGAGATGTCTCCATTATCGATATTGGAGGAGATTCCAAGGCGTTTTATATAACCTCTGCTATTTCTTGTTTACTACGCGACTTTAAAATAGAAGCCAGCGACCTTACCACCGCTTCGAAAGAGATCATCGATGTTACGGAAGCGGCAGGAAATAGAGTTACGATTGAAAATATAACCATTACGGGAGACGGAACGAACGGCTATGGTATAGAACTCAATTCCTCCGATTGCGTGGTTATAAACTGCACGATCAGTTCCGTGAACTACGGTATTCATATATTATCTACTAACAACCACCGTATTACTAACAATTATATTACCACTTGCGCCTCTACGGGTATATATTGTAACAACGCTGATAAGAACACGATCACCGACAATCAATGCACTTCCAACACTATACAAGGTATTTACATGACTCTATGCGATAATAATACTATCTCTAGTAATACGATTACTTCTAACGTTCAAAACGGTATTTATCTCGATCAAAGCGATAGTAATACGATTAGTTCCAATACTACGAGCGAGAACGACTCTAACACCGCCAATCCTCAAGCGGGAATCTATATTGCGAACGATTCCGATTATAATACTATAAGCTCAAACACTTCTAATAATAATAATAACGCTGGTGTGGGTTATGGATATGGTATCTATATCGCCGCTGCGACCTGTGGAAACAACTCGGTTCTTTCGAACAACTGCTCTGGCAACGATGTAAACTATCTAGACTCGGGAACTAATACCGATGTTCTTTACATGGTCTCGTCCGCCGCCGATCTTCAAGACTCCATAAATTCTATTGGAGCGAAATCGGGAAAGATACAACTCGGTAATGGAACGATAGACTTAGCAGGCACGGCGATTACCATAAGTGGAGGAGGATCGTATGTGATCGAGGGAGGAGGAGATGTCTCTATAATTGATATCGGAGGAGACGCGAAAGCGTTCTACATTACTTCCGCTGCGTCGTTAGTGTTAAAGGACTTTAAGATAGACGCTACCGACTTGGCTACCGCCACAAAAGAAATTATAGATATTACGGAAGCCGCGAATAACCCAGTTACGATCCAGAATGTGACCATCGTAGGAGACGGCACCAACGGCTACGGCATAGAACTTAACTCTACGCAATGCACCGTAAAAGACTGTCGCATTAGCGCCGTCGCGTATGGAATCAATGTCCTTAGTAATAGTAATTCTATAACCGATAATTACATCACGACTTGCACCACGCGAGGAATTAGCTGCGCGTCTCAGTATAACACTATTTCCGATAACATTATTACCGCAAGCGCCGACGGTATTTATTTAACGAGCGGAAACAACAATAACATCAACGGAAACTCGATTTCCACCTGCACTCTTGATGGACTCTACCTTACGGGTAGTTCTAACAACACGATCACGGGAAACACTTTAAGTGCGAACGATTCTAACACCGCGAACCCTCAAGGCGCGATTTACTTAACTGCAATTTCTAACTATAACACCATAAATGGCAACACCATGACCAACAACAACAACGCGGGCGCAGGATCTACTTATGGTCTCTACATAGGCAACGCGAACTGTTTAGTAAATTACGTGGACAATAACACTTCCTCGGGAAACGATTATAGTTATTTAGATCTCGGCACGAACACGAAGATCACTTACATCGTGACTTCTGCCGCCGACCTTCAAAACGCGTTGGATTCCATAGCCGCAAAGTCGGGCACTATTAAGCTTGGCTCTGGTACGATCGATCTCGGAGGTTCCGCTATTAATATCAACGGAGGAGGCTCTTACATTATCGAAGGATCGGGAGACATTTCCATTATAGACCTAGGCGGCGACATAACTGCGTTCGAGATCACTTCCGCTATATCGTGTATCCTACGCGATTTTAAGATCGACGCTGCGGATTTAACTACCGCCACGAAAGAGATTATCGACATCACCGAAGGCACCAATTATACGATTACCGTTGATAATGTAACGATCGCGGGTGACGGCACCAATGGCTATGGTATAGAAATCAATTCTAGCAATTGTTTAGTTCAGAACTGCCGTATTAGCTCGGTTAATTTCGGTATTCGCGTGTTGGGAGATAATAATAAAATAAGCGGGAATTCCACGACGTCGTGCGTGAGAGGAATATCCCTTGGATAAAAATAAAAGGTGTATAATCTATGGCAAGTTATAATATAATAGAGAACAACCGCACCTTTACTTGTGCGAACGGTATTTACTTAGACACCGTAGACGATAATATCATCACCAACAATTTATGTACGACGGGTACGCTTAACGGAATCTACATCACCGCCTCGGATAGAAACAAGATCACTAACAACACCGTCACAGCGAACGATTCCAACACTGCGAACCCCCAAGGTGGCGTGTATATCGACGCGGACAGCGATTATAACATAGTATCCTCAAATTCAATTACGAACAACAATAATGCGGGTATAGGTTCTACTTATGGAGTCTATATCGCAAACGCGAACTGTGGAAATACTGTAGTGAGCGATAATGTAGTCACGGGAAACGATGCGACTTACTTAGACTCTGGCACTCAAACTGATATTATATACTTCTGTTCAACAATTACAGACATCACAGATGCAATAACTTCAATTGGAGCGAATAAAGGTCAGATCATCATAGGAAATGGAACCTTTACATTAACTTCTAACATAAATATTGCAGGAGGAGGTACATATATAATTGAAGGACAAGGAGACGCCACAATATTGCATTCCGACGATTTTATTGCGTTTAATATAACAAGCGCAATATATTGCTCAATTAAGAACTTAAAGATCGACGCTACTGGATGCACTACGGCAACGCGAGGTATCGTAACGATTAGTAGCACGGGGGTATATCTTGACAATGTGACAATCGTAGGAGGATCTACGAAAGGGCGAGATATTTATGTGAGTTCTAATTACGCTACGATAAAGAATTGCGCATTGTCCGAAGCGTTGTACGGTATATATATAGATGGGGCTGACTATACTAAAATTACCGATAATAGGATTTCTGCCATGGACACGGCTGGTATTAATTTAGAAGCTTCTTCTACCGATAGCTCTATTAATAATAATAATATTACTGATTGTGGTACATATGGAATAGCCGCGGTGGCATATTGTGATAGAACAACTATAGTATCTAATATTGTTACTAATAACGCTGCAGGTATATTTATGAATGGAGGTTCAACTGGTGTTGTTATTGATAGTAATAGTATAGAGACCAACAGTACTTATGGTGTATATACAAATGGTCTTGCTTGTACAGTATGTGCAAATAGTTTTTATAATAATGTTCGTGGTGTTTATATATATGATTCTGTTTTCACAGTAACAGGAAACACTTTTAAACTAAATGGTGCACCAGTAACATCTAATATATCCGCAATAGAATTACGTAGTTCATCTAGTGGGACAGTAAGTGGAAATACTATATATAATTCAACTAGTCTAAACTCAGCAACTGATATATATGGTATTTTTGGAGAAACTCTTTTAAATAGCTCAATAATTGGAAATATGATATTTTTTTTTAAGAACACTGGTGCAGGCACAGGATATGGTATAGCTCTTGATGCTAATTGCCAAGAATGTACTGTTATGGGAAACTCATTAATAACTAACGATTCTAATTTAAGCGATGCAGGTACAAACACATTAAAACAAACCGCCGCCGCAGATCCCTATAATAATTTAGTATAGTAATAGGAGAATGATTAAAAAAATATGGCAAGTTATAATATAATAGAAAACAACCGCACCTTTACTTGCGCGAACGGTATTTACTTAGACACCGTAGACGATAATATCATCACCAACAATTTATGTACGACGGGTACGCTTAACGGAATCTACATCACCGCCTCGGATAGAAACAAGATCACTAACAACACCGTCA